>JGI1356J14229_10000629_pt1 | contig 32532 bp, 36 predicted proteins | sample Subgrocontami58m_FD_14229 | JGI IMG/M metagenome (IMG submission 14229) | reverse complement strand
TAAAATTCCATCTTGTACCGCCACCGGGATTCGAACCCGGGTTTCCAGCGTGAGAGGCTAGCGTCCTAGACCAGGCTAGACGATGGCGGCATATCTACGTCATTTATACATTCTATTTTGTTGGCAGACAAGCAAAAAGCCCGTAACGTTACGGGCTTTTAATTACTACTTTTTTGGCAGGTTTCGCCTGGCAAAAAATTTCAGAATATCGTGCGTCAGGATACCGACGCACAAAAATGTGACCAGAGGCGGCCACATAAGTATTACGATAAGATACTGCGTTCCGCTCTGCTCTTTGCCGCCCTCTTCAAGAAAAACCGCGAAACCGTACCCGATACCCGCATATATGGCCGCACCAAAAAGAATACCAACGATGAGCAACAAAATGTCAACCACGTTTTTCTCCTTTCAGTTCATGCGATCGGTGTCACCCGAGATGGGCGGAGGATCTTCGAACAGTGCGTTCGTCTGAAATTCATGTATTTCCGGTTCCCAGCGGGAAAGCAGATCTTTGATCTCTTTATTGCGCCGCTTACGGATACGCGCATCCTCGGCAATTTCGACAATAGCACCGGAAAGCCCGGGTACGGGATGCTTCTCCAAAAACTTAAGCGTATACCAGAGCGCGCCGCATGCGGACTGCGTATTAATACACCAATAGATGTGTGCGAACGCATCGACAACATCGGTCCGGGGCTGCGCCGCCCGCCCTTTTGCCGAAGCGCGTATATAGGAAAGCACTTTGTCCTGCGACGTTTTGCAGTCAAGGGATTTTTCGCGTGCGCGATGTTCAAAAAGCTCTTTCATTCGCTTCCGTACGGACACGACCGGTCCCTTTCTATTTTTCAAACTAACAGTACTGCAGTTATAAACTATTCTTCTTGGTTTGACAATTGCAGATAAAGAAAAACGGCGCATATGCACCGTTTTTATATTCAGTTTTTCTTCCCGTTTTTGCCGGGGATCAGAATATCGAGAAGCCAAAGAAGGATCACGATGGCCAGCAGGGGCGGCCACAAAAGAACATAGAACCATTTTTCCACAACATTGTGGAACGGTCCGTGGTGATCCGCAAAGAGAAGCCCGAAGACCAGATACGCAAGCGCTCCCAGAGGAACGAACGCAATAAGCTCCGCGTTAATGTTTTCCATGCCCGAAACCCGCATTCTTCGGCGAGATCGTGGTCTCAAGGACCAACAGCAGAAGCGCAATGGCCAGGACCAGCGTAACCGGCCAGAACCACACGAGATATAGCTTCATCAGATTGCTGCGGAACAACGATGCGCGCTGATCAATGAAAAGACGCGCAAAGACCGAGTACACAAGAACGCCCAACAGGCCGTACACGAAGAATCCGAAAAGCTCCATCAGCGCTCTCCCCAATCGAAGTTCGTGATACCCAGAAGGCGAAGCACGGACTCGGCGCATTTGCCGCACACAGAAACGCGGCGGTTAAGACCGTGGTTGTGCGAGATATTGCGTGCGGGAGCAACATTTACCTCAAGCATATCCGCGGGCGGCTGCCCAAGCGGATACGGAGAAAGCTCGTCGCCGCAACGTCCGCACTTCACGTTGTAGACCATTCCGATGCCGCTCGTCTCCCGAGCTGCCGCATTTTGCGGATACCTCGAGCTGCGCTCGCGATTGCCGGAATTAATTGAACGTCCGCCTTGCATGCATTCCTCCTTTTTCCGATGCGTTTTATTCTTCCGAAATATCGGGAAGTAAAAGCGACAACTGCGCTTTTTTCACCTGAAGCTTCGCAAGGGCGACAAGCGCCATCGCATGAGCCCACGCCAAGGGACGATGTTCGTTGGGCGAGCCGTTCCGATACAATTCGGGCACTTCACCCTTTCGGGTAATTTGCGCGACACCTTTTGCGAACCAATGCTCGGCCTCGTCCATCTGGTTCATCTGCGAATAGATAATGGAAAGCCAGAAGAAGCCCATAGGCCACTCAGCGGAAATCCCATTGTCGGAACGATAATAGTTATCGCCCCAGTAACGGTTAAGCCCGTGCTCCTGCACAAGTTTCGTTTTCACGCGTGAAAGTATCTCATCCCGAACTTCGTGCGACACGATGTTATACGGCCAAAGAAGCGACAAAAGCGCCATGTCCGTATCACGCCCCGGATATTCTTCCGGAAGCAGGCGGTGCAACGTATCTCGTCCGCGACGAATAAGGCCCTCGGGCACATGCACAATTTCCTGACGATAGAGATACAGAAGCCCAGACACAACAGCGCCAACAGATGAGGCGTGAATATATGGGTCCTCTTCCCACATGCCGAAATCCGCATTTTCCCAATAACGGACCGAATCAAGGTACGTTACGAGAAGGGACAGCAGTTCACGATCACGAGAATCGCGTATCACACGGATGTGCTTAAACTCGAGATCGGCAACCATATGCAGAAACAGCCCGATAGCATCCAGCTGATGGTGTCCCCATTGCTGGGTAATCTCGGAAAAGTCGCCAGCATTGTATTTGGCGTGGATGTATTCGCCTGCATTCCTGCGAGGCGAAGGCTTTAGCATCTTTGCGCGCTGAGTATGCAGGATATCGAACACCGCATGCATGCCCTGCGTGAGCTTCTCGAAATCACTGATAAAGTAATATGAGAAGACCGTATACACGTGGTCACGCAACCAGCAGGCGTCATAGTCGCTTGTCGGAGCGGCCACAAACACGCCCGAGGGGCGGCGCAACGTTTCCATTTTCAAAAGCAATTTCTTCTGAAACGCCTGTTTGTCCATTGCACGACACCAACTTCTCAAACAACAGTGGGTATTTTATACATTATTTTTTTGTTTTTGTCCAGAAAAACCTTTGTGTTCGAAACAAAAACCGGTTCGCGAGAACCGGTTCTTTATCAAAATTTTTCTTTGCGCCCCCTATTGTCCGTAATTTCCTTTGATGCCCTCGTCCATAAGCCTGTCTAATGCATCGAGATCATTATGATACGTGGGACGTATCATATTTTTTGCTTTCTCCATGAATTCCGCCTTCTCTTCCTCGCGAATGCCCCGGTAATCCCCCTTCCTGTCAAAATAGGTGTCCGCAAGGTCTATAACGCGCTGCTTATCCTCGCGCGGCAAGCTGTGCAGCGATGAGTGATTCAGCATACGATGAAATTCTTCTCGATAAACGGATTTTGGTGTTCCAAAAAGTCCCATACAATGATTTTAATTATACATCTATTATACTACGCCCTCACCGTCAGTGCGCAACAAGCAATTTTCCAGCCTCTTCCGGGTGCGCCATAACCTCTTTTACTATATTTTCCATATGCATTGCACGCGAACCCTTCACCAAAACAACGTCGCCCTCCCGCAAAATATCTTCCAGTTTTGCCGCAGCATCCGTCGTTGCTGAAAATTCAAATGTTTTTTCGGGCGCCATACCGCGACCACGCGCCTCATCCGCAATGAACCGAGCGCGCTCACCAACGGCAATAAAAATATCGGCGCAATTCAGGATTTTTTCTCCCACGGCGCGATGTGCGGCCTCGGAATATTTTCCAAGCTCCAGCATATCGCCCAAAACCGCAATTCTCCGCTTCGCCTCAAGCGATGCGAGCGTCTCCAACGCCATCTGGACCGCAAGCGGTGAAGCATTATACGTATCATCCAATATGCGCGTTTGTTTTTCGCCCTTTATGAGCCGCAATCGTCCCGGAGGCGGCTCGATAAGCGCCAGAGCTTCTGCGATCTCAACAAGATTCATTTTCAAAGCAATGCCCACGCATGCGCCCGCAAGTGCCGCGTATACTGCGCTTTTGCCGAAAATATTATAAAGACGCACGGGAACTATTTTTCCGTTGTGTTCAAGTTTAAAATTAATGCCTTCGGGCCCGCTTTCCCCTTCGCGGACCTCCATGGCGGTCGCGCGAACCGCCGCGTTTTCACCAAAACCAAACGTGATATTGCGGGCCCGCGTGCGTTCGCGCATTTCAAGAACCGTCTCATCATCGTAATTGAGCACCGCATATCCGCTGCTCATCGGCAGGGCCTCAATGAGGCGCGCCTTCTCTCGCGCCAAATTCTTGGGACCTGCAAAAAATTCCACGTGTACCGGAATATCGCCAACCGCGGTCACAACACCGATTGTGGGACGCGCCAAGCCTGCAAGATACTGAATATCGCCCGGCTTATCCGCGCCCATCTCAAGTACAAGCACATGGGGATATTGCGGATCCCACACTATCTTCAGCAAGGCGCGAAAAAATATGGTTATCCATACAAAAATATTCTTCCCGCCGCTTGGCAGACCGAGAATGGTAAGCGGTGTTCCTATCTCCGTGTTCCAATTCAATTCTGTTTTGCGCACACGCGAATGGTATTGTGCGCGCAATACGGCATACACGGCTTCTTTCGTGCTCGTTTTACCGACGCTTCCCGTAATAGCGACCACAAGCGGCTTGTAGCGCACCAACGCAAGGCGCGCAAATACATATAAAATCACCTGTAATACATTTCTCATATCATCTACTTTGTACCATCAACATCGGGAGCAATGGAATAATAGGTTATCAGGTACTGTGCGATATCCTTGAACATGGGCACCACAGAACTTTCCGCATAACGTACGCCTTTGGGGTCATCCAGCTTCACAAAGATAAGCGCCTTTGGGTTAAACGCGGGGAAAAATCCGGCAAAACTATGGATGTCCTTATCCGAATAGCCGGGACGGTCGGGATTGGGAACTTCCGCCGTTCCGGTTTTTCCGGCGATCGTATAGCCGGGGATCTGCGCGCGCTTTCCCGTACCGTTGCGCACCACCGCAACCATCATTGCGGAAACATCGGTCGCAGTTTTCTGTGAGATAACCCGTCGTATAACCTTCGGTTCAGTGCGTATTTCTTCGCCATCCGGCTTCTGCACCGCCTGTACCACATAAGGGCGCATAAGATTGCCGCCGTTGGCGATCGCGCCAATTGCGTTTGCCATCGCAAGCGGCGTTACCGAAATTCCTTGCCCGAAACTTGCGGTCGCGTAGTTAATGGGACGCTTCTCCTCAAGATTAGCTATATTCCCCACAGTCTCGCCGAAAAGATCAACGCCGGTCTTTTCCTGAAAGCCGAAAGTTTTTATATATTTTGTGAGATTTTCGCCACCCATTTTTTCTTCAACATAGATAACGCCGGTATTGAGAGATTCTTCAAGAACTTCTGTCATGGTCCGGGTTCCTTTTGCCTCCTGCACAACGTTCGTAATGGTATAGCTGCCTATCTGGACCGAACCGGTATTTTCGTATGTTGAAAGCGGCGTAATTGCTTTTATATCTATACCCGCCGCCATAGTGACTGGCTTAAAAACGGAGCCGGGTTCGAACACATGACTCACAACGGGATTGGCATACACATTCGCATCTTCGACTTTTGAGTAATTGTTAAGGTCAAAACGCGGCCAGCTCGCCATCGCCCGTATGGCGCCCGTTACCGGATCCATAACAATAATGGAGCCTCCATCGGCTTTCCATTTTTCCGCACCGGCCTTCAGCGCGTCCTCAACGACCGATTGCACATTAGGGTCGATCGTAAGATAAAGATCATCACCCGGCTGCGCAGCATCTTCCAATTCCCCGAATGATTTTAAGATGGTGCCGCGGGCATCTTTCTCGCCGAAAATTTTTCCGGGAACGCCCCGCAATTTTTCTTCATAAAAATCTTCGAGGCCGTATCGTCCCACAAGACCATCCTCGGATTGCCCAAGAAATCCGCTCACGTGACATGCGGTTTCGCCATAGGGATAGTAGCGCAGACGTTCCGTCCGCAACGAAATCCCCTTAACATTTGCTTCGCGTATCCGCTGTGCCTGCTCATCGGAAAGACGGTCCGCGATACGCTCAAAGGGATCATCCTGTTTGGATATTTTTACGTATATTTCGTCTCTTGGAACACCCAAAATGTCGGCGAGCGTCTGCGCAACCGCTCCGGCATCCTCAATATCCTTGGGAACCGCATACACGTACGGATAATCGCGGTTCACCGCAAGCGGAACCGGTACCGCTTTTTTATCCACTAAATAAATACTGCCGCGCTCGGGCGGGATATCCTCGAATACCTGCTGTTGCCCCCGCGCCAAAGCCGAATAGAAATCATGCTTCGTAACCTGTAAGAAAAAAAGGCGGCTGACGATAACGGCAGCCGCTCCTACAATAAGCAAAAATATAAGTGAGATACGAACCGGATGCATGGAGCGTCGCTTTTAACGAATGGCGGTGGCGGAAGATGCCGCGGCAAACGAGCCTCCCGGAAGCGCCACGTATACGGTGCGACCCGCCGGAATAAGCCCCAATACCGAAGCCCTCTCCTGGATCTTTGTGAGCGTTTCCCCTTTCGACAAGGCAACCTGCAGGTCCTGGTTTTCCGCCTGCAAAACCTTGATCCTGTCCTCAAGTTTCGTCCGCGTGTAATCTTCACCCACTGTAGCACTCAGCGCCGTGACGTACCAGGCAAGCGAACCAAGAAGGCACAAAAGAAGCATGAAACTTCCCAGCCACATGGCGTGCGCCTTTTTTCCTTTCGGTAATGCGATGGCGCGGGCGTCCCACGGAACAGAAAATGTCCCAACCCGGGGCAGTGCGAGTCCCCCGACATATGAACGCGAACGTGTACGATATCGTTTTGTCATATGATTATTGAGATTATATTTTTTCTGCTACCCGCAGTTTTGCGGACCGCGAGCGAGGATTTTCTTTTTGTTCGATCGGTGACGGCGCTATCGGTTTCTCGGTTATGATCTTCATTCTTTTTTCTTGCTCTTCGTTTATGAAAAAATGTTTTACAAGACGATCTTCGAGAGAGTGATATGAAATAATTGCGATACGCCCGCCCGGCTCAAGAAATTTAACCGCATCAGGAAGCGCGTCCCCCAACTGCTCAAGCTCCTTATTCACCACGATACGCAGGGCCTGAAATACTTGCGTTGCGGGATGCGTCGCGCCGCCTCCCCGCTTTACCGACGCGACAAGCCCTGCAAGATCCGCTGACGTGACAAGCGTCTTCCCGTTTTTGCGGGCATCAATGATCGTTCGCGCAATAGCGGCGGCATATTGTTCTTCTCCGAATGTTGTAAAGAGCCATTGCAACTGTTGCTCGTCCCACGTTTTTAAAATTTCGGAAGCGGTGGGATCATCACTTTCACGGTTGAATCGCATGTCTAGGGGTTCGTCCGAACGAAAAGAAAATCCCGCCCCAGATTCTTCAACGTGATAGCTAGATATGCCAAGGTCAAAAAGTATTCCATGTATATTTTTTAATTCATATGTCGCGATTATTTCGGCAAGATGCGCGTATGTATCCCGGACCAGTATGATGCGCTCGCCAAACCGTTCGAGATTCTTTTCGGCCCTATCGAGTATCGTTCTGTCGCGGTCTATACCGAGAACGATCCCGTCCGGCGCGGCATGCGCCAATAATATTTCCGCATGCCCGCCTTCTCCAACTGTGCAGTCGACGAAATTACGTCCGCTACGGGGTTCAAAGAACCGTATTATCTCGTTTGCAAGGACCGGAACGTGAGACATTATTCAATGAACGGACTAATACACACCGAGGTCTCCGAGCTTTTCTGCAATATCTCCTGTATTCATTTCTGCTTTTCCTTTATATTCATTCCATTTCTCTTCGTCCCACACCTCAAGACGGTTATAAACTCCCGCAATAACCACACGCTTCCCAAGGCCCGCATATGTCCGTAAATAATCCGGGACAAGAATGCGCCCCAACGCATCAACATCAAGATCAAGGGCTCCCGCAAGCATCAAACGAACAAAGCTGCGATTCTCCGCTTTCCCATATGGAAGCTTGCTTAAGTTTTCGGCCAACACCTCCCACTCTTTTGCCGGGTAAATGAACAAGCATGCGTCTAATCCTCGAGTAAGAACGACTTTCTGTCCCATGTCCTTGCGAAACCGCGCAGGTATGGCAACTCTTTTTTTCGTATCGATTGTGTGCCTATATTCACCAATAAACATGAAAGTTATCCACAGAAATTAAGGTTATCCCCACTCTTATCCACATTTCACCACATTGTATTCTCAGTATCCCACCACGCGCCATTTCCATCAAAACATGAGATATCCACATTTTTGTGGATATCGTTTTTTGGCAAAAACCTTTATAGAAAAACGGGTTGCGGCAAAAAATACCCGCAACCCGTCTTTTTTTGTATAGGAAAAAATTGTCGGTTTACTTCAAATCCATATCTTTAATGGTGAATGTGTCCCCTCGCTTAATTTCACCCCCGAGTATCTTTCTGGCTATAACGTTCTCCACGTTCTCCTGCATAATACGCCGCAATTCACGTCCTCCAAATTCCGGATTATATCCCAATTCAAGTATTTTTTTCACCGCAGCGTCATCCGCTTCAACTTTTATGCCTTTCTCGTGGAATAGCTCGTGTGACAAACTCTTGAGCATCATGCGGATGATCTGTTCCACATGTTGCTGCTCAAGCGGCTTGAACACAATAACACCATCGAAACGGTTCACAAATTCCGGTTTAAATAAATTTTTCGATAAAAGATGTTCTATGAGTCCTTTTGAAAGCTCGTCGCCTTTTTTACCGTCATGTATCGCCTGGCGTATAAAATCCGCGCCCGCATTCGATGTCGCAATAATGATCGTATGCGTAAATGAAACGCGCTTGCCCCATCCGTCGGTAAGGTGACCTTCGTCAAGTACCTGCAGGAAAAGGTCGAGTACTTTGGGATTTGATTTTTCAAGCTCGTCCAAAAGCAAAAGTGAGAAAGGATTGTCCCTCACCGCAGTCGTGAGCGTTCCTTCCGCATGTATAACGGGCGAACCCAAAAGACGCTGTTCAGCATCGGGTGCGTTGTATTCGGACATGTCAAAACGGATCATGCGCTCATCAGAACCGAAATATACTTGCGCAAGCGCTTTTGCGGTCTCGGTTTTTCCGACGCCGGTTGGCCCAAGGAATAGGAATGAGCCGATGGGGCGGTTGGACGTATCCCCGACACCGGCGCGCGCACGCCGCATTGCGTTGGCGATAGCGTTCACCGCTTCTTCCTGATCAACGATGCGCGCATGGATAAGATCTTCCAGATGCAATAATTTATTTCTTTCGTCCTCACCGACGGAACCGACCGGTACCTGTGCGCGCGATGAGACCACCGCAGCAACATCATCTGTCATAATTATTTTTTTCTTATCTCTCACAACATGAACGCAAATTTCAGCAAGAAGATCTATTGCTTTCTCCGGGAACGGAACATTCTGCACATATTTATCCGAAAGCTGCACAATAGATTTTATCGTCGCGTACGGAATGAATACTTTATATTTCCATTCGAACTGCGGAATAACGTCGACAAGTATCTGCACCGCTTGCTCAAGCGTCGGTTCCTGAACTTCAACCGGCTGAAATGCGCTCGCGAGCTCCCCCGCTTTTTCAACTTTCTCATGCAAACCGGAATGCGTCGTAATGGCAATAAGTTGCATGTGCGCATCTTTAATGTACGGAAGTACCGCTCGGGAAATATCGATGACGCCACCGGAAAATTCCGCGCCAAGAAAATGGTGGAGGTTCTGAATAATAAGGATCACGTTGCGCGCCTGAACCGCTTCTGAAAATAATTCTTTGATGCGCCCGTCAACTTCACCGGCTGTTTTCAATCCTGCGATCGCGGCGGAAAGATCAAGTTCGATAAGTTTTTGGCGGTTCAATTGCGGAAGCGAACGCCCCTCAAGCAACCGTTTTGCAAAACCGTATATTATCGTTTCGCGTCCCACGCCCGGCTCACCGACCAGCAACACATTATTCTCGCCTGCTTTAGCAAGTATCTGCTCCATGGCATCTATTTCCTTCTTGCGCCCCACAACGTGAAAATCCAAACCTCTCGCCTGTACGGCATCGGTAATATCCCGAGAATAGCTGGAAAGGAGGTTAATATAGCCGGCAGACCACTCTTTCCCTATGGGCTGTGTGCGGAACAGGTTTTCGCGAAGCCAAAACTTACGGCGACGGTCACTCATATGCCACAGCCTGTCCTGCCAACGGATAACAGCATCAAGGTCCGCAGGCTCAACGGCGTGATCGAAAAGATATTGTCGCAAAGCGGGATTTGCCTGCGAAAGTGCCCAAAAAAGGTCCAGAACGCCTATGGTCGCATGATGCCGTTTTACGGCATATGTTGCCGCCTCTTCAATGAGCTTCAAAACAAAATCTTTCTTGGCAAGCGTATTAATGGAAGACTGCTTTATCCACTTCACGGCATCCTTTTCATCCAAAGCAAGACGGTTAAATACCCAACGGACGCTCCGTTCGCTCACTATCGTTGCCGTAAGGCGGAACACATCTGCAATTCCGGCGCGATTAACGATATCTTTTATTGCTCCCACAGCATGAAAATCCAAAAATGCGGTGAGATCCGATATGCGCCCGGTTTTATACTCGGCAAGCCGGTCTTTCAACGAAAGCGAAAAAGATCCCTTGAGGCCGGTCTCTATGAATCCGTACAGGAAAAGAAGCCATAAAAATGTGGCGCCGCACCACAAAAATAAAACCATCGAGATTGTATGTCCCCCCAGGACGAACGCAAGCACAAAAAAGAACAGCGATGCGGCCCCCGACAGAGACGTCGCAAGCCGATGAAGGCTTCGTGGAAATAAAAAACGGGCTCGAATAGCGGACAACGCGTCTTTATTTTTGATCTCAAAATCAGTGATCATGAAGAAATTATCAGTAACAATACGCCGGACACGTACGCCGTAGGTATAAGCAGCAGTGCCGCCAGCCATATAATTGTCAACGCGCACAATATAAGAAGAAGCGCCGCTTCAAAAACGAGACCGAACACGATTGTTATCGCGCGGACCATCGCTCCCAACACGCGCGACATAAGATTCAGCGACAATGACTGCCAGAATTCACTTGATGCAATACCGCCTTTTTTCTTTTCCAGTATCTGATGCCACGGCGAAAACAGCGTACGGAGAAGTTCGCTTATCGAAAAGAAATACCACCCGAACGCAAAAAAATTCTGCTCGGCCTTCAAAAAGGAGCGGAATCCCGAACCGTAATGCCAGACAAGATATCGAAGCATAGATATTTTTCTCAACTATAGTATAGCAAAACATACCCCTCCTCACCCGTCATTGACGTACCGTGTCCGGTATTCATATACTCGTAACTACCGGACCAATTTCGCTCTTTGGAGGCAGGGCTATGCGGCCGATTAGAGAGACTTGCCCCCGATGCGACAAGCCGATGTTTATTTCCCGATTCGATGCGACTTTCAAAAAACGCAACACCAGAGAAGAACGGCAGGTTTTCGGACTCATCGGCGCGCTTTGCAGCCTCTGCAGAGAACTTTATATAGATCCGGAGCTTCTTACTCTCTTGAGCTTGGAAGAGTTCAAATGCACATTCGCAATTGAACAGGATACGGCCTGGAGAGCGCGTGTCAACCGGATATAAAAATAAAAACGGCTTTGTCCCCCAGGGATCAAAGCCGATTTTTTTATGATTCAAGAATATCACGCAAACGTTCCTCGGTACCCCGATACGGACCGACAACGGCAAGACGCAACGCGCCCGGCCGGAAAACATCGTCCGCCATCGATATGACATTCTCGCTGCTCACCTCATTGGTGGCATGAACAAGCTCGGAGATGGTTCGCGTACGGCCAAGAAGCAGTTCGCTGCTTGCAAGCTCCATGGCAATAACCCCGGAACTTTCAAGCGCCCGAACGGTTTCGCCCGCGCGATATTCTTTCGCGCAAGACAAATCCTCTTTGGAAACCGCGCTGCTCTTGAGCTCGTTGACCTCGTTCATGATCGCAGCAAGAGCTTCCTCTACGCGTTTTGGAGACGATGTTCCCGCATAGATCGAGATATTGCCGTAATCCGGACCCGAGTTGAAACTCGCGTACGTTGAATATGCCAACCCGCGCTTGGAACGAACGTTCAGGAACAAACGAGAGCTCATGCCGCCACCCAGAACGGTTGCGGTTATTTCCGCAACAACATGCTCCGGTGAAGACGCGGAGGGCGCAGGAGCGAACAAACAAATATGCGTTTGTGTGCCGCCACTTTGAACAATGGAGATCTTCCGGTCGTCCCAAAGCTCTGCCGGCTCAACGGGGACGTGATGTCCCGGACTCTCTCTGGGCAAACCGGAAAAATATCGTTCGGCAAGTTGGAACACGCGATCGGGAGTTACTTTTCCGCATACGGCAAGAACGGCGTCCTGAGCGTTATACATGGTTTTGCGGAACGAAACAAAATCGTTATGCGTGAAAGAACCGATTGTGCCGGCCGTGCCTATAACAGGATTGCCGAGGCGCGTATCTCCATAGAGAAGGCGCTGGCATTCTTCCCACGCCAAACCCGCATAATTCTCATTTCGCTGTGAGAGCTCTTCAAGAACCGCTCCCCGCTCGACACGAATATCGGATGCCCGAAGACGCGCATTAAGCAACATGTCGCTGAGGACATCAAAGGCGGTTGCAATGGCCCTTGCCGGAACCGAAATGGTATACGCAACCTCGTCATGACCGGTATATGCATTCGCCTCACCGCCCGCCCGCTCAATTGCATACACGGTTGAGCGCTGGTCGGGATGGCGTTTCCCGCCACGGAAAAACATATGTTCCAGAAAATGCGCGATACCGGTGTTTTCGGGCGTCTCTCGGCGGGAACCTGCACGAAGAGCCAATACGATCGTTACGCCCTCAACATCGGTTCGTGGCGCAACAAGCACACGAAGACCGTTATTCAGCACATCCTTCGTAATCTTCATCTCATCGCCTCGCGTAATATTGTAAGGGTTCGGAATGCAGATTTTATACAATAAAAACAAAAAGAAATCAATATTCACGCACATTGACAATATGGAAAATTTAACTATAATAAATCAGCGTGTCGAACTTTGACAATACGGAGGAACTTTATGCTTGGCCTTGCGTTTGCGGCCGTATGCGCCGCCCTGCTTGCCGGTCTTGCGGTAAAACTTGTGCTTGACCGCATGGACAATCCTTACGAAATAACGTGGAGAGAATTCGGTGTAGGGTCCCTTGTCATTGCTCTCCTTGCCGCCCCCATCACTACGGTCGCGGGATGGAACATCGCAAAAGCCGACAAGCTCAGTTTTAACGAATACTGGAACGGCTATGAGTTGCGTGCCGATTGGCAGCGCATACCATGCAGCCGTGACGGCCCGTGCATACGGGAATACAGCTGTGATCCCTACATCGACGTCCACACCCGCACGGTCACGGACAGTGACGGCAATAGCCACACCGAAACCTATACGGAAACTCACTGGCATGACTGTCCCTACACGACGGAAGAGTGGACATTCACTATCGCAACAACAATCGGCGATTATTTGATCGCGGAGCACTGGCTCCCCACGAACCCCGATGCCAACCGCTGGCGGGCAACTGAAGGAATCCCCGGGAACATTCCATCCGGGATCCCCGCTTTTTGGCTGCAAGTCAAAGAACGGATCGATGCGGGCGCGCCGGGACCTGTGACAAAAAGGATGCAGTACGACAACTATATCCTCGCGTCGGACAAATCGATACTTCGCCAATACAGCGATAAGATCGAATCGTTCAAAAAGCAGGGTCTTTTACCGCCGGTCGTAACGTCCGTGCGCGATTTCTACTACGCGGACAAAGTTTCATTCGTCGGTTTCTCACCCGCAAACAAAACCGAGTGGCAGGAAACGCTTATGCGCCTCAATGCCGCACTGGGCACGGAACTGCAAGGCGATCTTCACCTTATTGTGGTGCAAAATGCATCCATTACCGCTGAAAAAGACGCCTATATCACGGCGCTTAAAGCGTATTGGTCCGACCCCGAAACATTCGGGGATCAGGCGATCAGCAAAAACTCCATTATTGTCGTTATCGGAACCGAAGACGGCTCGACCGTTTCTTGGGCGCGGGCAACCACCGGCATGCCGCAGGGCAACGAATACATGCTCGTTGCTATCCAAAACAGGATCGCCGGCGCTCCGCTAACCCCCCAAGCGGTGCTTGGAGTGGTACGCGGCGAATTCTACTGGAAGGAAAAAGACGGAGAGAAAAAACTGAAGGTCCGAGGACTTCACGGCAACGGAGCGCTTGAGAACATCTTGTGGGGCCTTGATGACCCCGCAACGAAATTTCAGCGCGTTTCAATGACCTCGAACGATTCGGACGATATCGGCGGGGGTTTCCTGTATCTCAATTCGGAGATAGAGCCGACAGATGGGGCGAAAGCTCTCATTGTTATCGCCGGATTCATTATCTCCATGCTCGTGTGGGTCGCTTTCGTCATCATTGATGAGCGAAATTGGCTCAAAAACAAAAAACGCCGGCCCAACCCACGGGACGATAACAGTTCGTCGTGGACATTCCGGTAAACAACAGGAGAAAGCCGTGTCACGCACCAACAAGCCTCTCGTCATTACGCTTGCCGTTATCGGAAGCATCGTTCTTGTTCTCTTTCTGATCTACTCATACATCAACGGGGTCAGGAACGAGGGCATCCGGCATGAGCGACAGCTCACCGCGCAGTATCTCGACAACCAGAACTATCTTTCCGGTTACATATCGGGATTCTACGAGCAGGTGAATGTCGCCCAAGCCCAAAACGACATCCTGAACAAAATCCTGCTTGATACGGTAAAGGGCCGCTATGAAGACGGCGGATACCAGATCAATTCTGCGTTTTTCGCCGCGATCCACGAAGCATACCCCGAACTTAGTCTGCAGCAACTGCTCGCAAACTGGGGGCGCATCCAGGACTACATCGTTGCCCAGCGGGAAGGCTACCGCAACATGCAGAGCAAACTGCTCGATCAGTTGCGCGTCTACGACACATGGCGCGAAACCGATCTTTTGCGCAGCACCGTGCTGCGCGCGATCGGCTTCCCCAGCTCAAGTCTGGAAGCACGCCTCGGAGATACTGTTGTTTCGGGCGAACTTGCCCGCAACCGCATGTATCGAATTGTCCTTACCGGCGATGCGGTGAAGGCCTATGAAGACGGCGTCATGGATCCGCTCGAAGTTCCAATACCGTAATAAACAAAACAGCTTCGCAAAACCGAAGCTGTTTTTTCTTATACTCGTTTCTTATTCGGCGGGAATAACGAACGTGAAACGCGTTCCTTTCCCGGCCTCGGAAAAAACCTCGATCGTTCCGTTATGCGCCGCAATAAATTGCTTTGTCAGATACAATCCCAACCCCGCCCCGTCAGGAGCCGTCCGTATCGCGTTTTGCGCGCGGAAAAACCGTCCGAATATTTTGGAGACATCCTCACGCTCAATGCCGATACCGGTATCCTGCACCGAACAGGCAATGGCCGGCTTATCGTGAACAACCGTTTCTTCAACATCTACCGTCACGGTGCCTTTTTCCGGCGTATACCGCAACGCGTTCCGGATAAGAATATCGAAGACCCGCCGTATCTTATCCCGATCAACCGCAGCCTCTCTGAAAACCGGAGCGCGTTTACTGAGCGAAAGCGTTATGGATTTCTTTGCCGCATCTCGCTCAAATTCTTTGCAGGCATCGCTCGCAATTTCCCACAACGGATACGGCTGTTTATTTAAAATGAGTTTTTTGCCTTCAATAGCCAAAACATCGAACAGATCGTTAAGCAATTCTATAAGGAATACGCTTTTTTGATACAATGTTTGGATATTCTCGTGGAATTCTCCCGTCTTCTCGGGCAAAACATATTTCATTACCTCATCCATCAGCAGTTCGGTCTGCCAACGGATAACCGAAAGCGGCGTACGGAACTGATGCGAGATAACATCAATAAACTCTGTTTTCAAAACATCATTTTGCCTCAAATCCTCGTATGCGCGGTCCAATTCTTTCCGCTGAGCTTCAACCTTCTCGAGAGCCCGCTCGAGCTCCTCCGTACGAGAGCGGACAGCCTCTTCAAGATCCGCTTTCGGAAGAATAGCGATACGCTCGGAAGACAGGATGCCTTCGGGAACAATACGCAAAACATCGGCAACACGCTCAATGCCGATAAACAAATGTGTATTTTTGAAATCATGGTACGCGTCGCTGAATATCGCCGAGGCGCGGTCATTGCCGGCATCCGCAATGGCATATTGCAGTACTTTTGCCGCAAATTGCTTAACAAGATGTTTTATTTCTTCAAGCTGGTGCTCATAATCAAGCTCGGCCATCTGCGCCTCAAAAACAGTCCATGCGAACCCGCCATCGCTGATAAAATTTTTCGGATATTTTCCGCGATCAATGGAAGTAATGATCTTACTAAAGGCATCGGCGCTGAGTGCGGCATGCGCTCTGAAAAACAGCGTATTGGCAAAGTGTTGATGCAGGCGCGAAAGCTGCAAATGTTCCGGCAAAAATATAATAGGCAAAATACCCCCCGCTTTCTGAGCTTTACACGCAGAAAAGATCTTTGCCCTCACGTCATCCCGTTCAATTTTCTGCTTCTTTCTGTCCTCAAGGATCGTATCTTCTATCTGAAAATATATCCTCGCGGCCTCGCGCTCCCGCTGGCCGGGCGAAAGACGGTCGAGGGTCTGTTTTATGGCGCCATAATCCGGCCACACCCCCCGCCGTTTCGTAAAATGCGCGATGACAAATTTAAACAAACATTTTTCAAATCGCGCCGACGTATACGCTCCCCCAAATTTTTTCCTGAAAATAAAAATTACCGCAACTCCAATGACCGCAAAAATAAAGCCGGCCGCAATCGCCGTATTTTGAGAAAACGTAAATTTTTGTAGTATATTCGGGGACATGTGCGCGCGCCTGGATTCGAACCGGGGACCTTTCGGATGTGAACCGAACGCTCTAACCGCTGAGCTACGCGCGCAAATTTATGCAGTATTATTTTTAAGCGCCGAACCGCCGCTCTCTTTGCCCGCAAACCCGTATCGCTTTTTTCAATTCGCCCGCATCAAAATCGGGGAAAAAGAGCTCGGAAAAATACAGTTGCGCGTCGGCAACATCCCACATCATAAACCCTCCCGAAAGATGCGGCTCTCCTCCTGTCCGTATAAGAAGATCTACCGGCGGAAGCTCATACGTAAGCAGTGCTTTCTTTATTGTATCAGGCGAAATGCCGTTTTCATATGTCGCATCGCTTCTCTGCGCGATGGCCTCCACGGCGCGACGCATTTCTTCTTTCCCGTCATATGCCAGAAAAAGCGTGAACGAGAACGAATCATACGACGCTGTTGCTTCCTGAGCTTCGCGGATAGCATTTTGCAACGACACGGGCACATATTCTTCCCAAAATCCAAGGACACGGATACGGATCTTGTTTTCGTGTATCCGTTTCTCGTGAACCAGGTCCCGCAATCGCCGTTCCAGATACGAAAGCAAAAAATTAATTTCGGCGGCATCGCGCTTCGTAAGATTATCTATCGAGGCTCCCCACAAAGAAAAAAACCGGATGTGCTCGCTGAAGCACGCGTCCATAAGTTCTTCCATGCGCGAAAACCCTTTTTCGTGCCCCTGATGCGGGCGCAATCCTTTGGCGCGGGCCCACCGCCTATTGCCGTCGGGAATAATAACAACGTGTGTAAGATCGCGTGTCATACCATTGGCAATCCCGAAGATATTATTTTTTCATACGGTTCGCTCAAAACATCACGGACAAAACGATCGAGCATTCGCCATCGATAAAGAAACTCGCGGGTATCCATACCCACCCAGCGCAACTCATGTCCGATAAGAATTTCCAGTTGCCGTATTACCGCGGCAAGACGACGTTCATTCAAATTATCGGCAACGATAAAAACATCAACCGTTGTATCTTCCCGGTTAAGGAGCGCACCGGACGCAAGGAATAGCCGGATTTTTCCGAGACGTTTTACCAGCGAAATAAGCTGGCCCTTATTGATCGCCGTCGTGCGCCGCGCAATATTCTTCAACTCCGCCGCAAACGGAAATGATCCGTTTAGTTGCCACGCCTCTTTCCCCCGCGCCTGGAGGAATCCTATGCGCACCAAGTCTTTGCATTCCCGCCTGATAACCGCGCCGGGTATGCGCGTACGCTCGATGGTATCGGACAAAAGGATCTCGTTCGCTTCAGTCAGTATAAAAAAATTAATAAGACGCGTTCGCGGAGAATTACCAAATAGCGTCTCGAACACGGATGACTCCGCGGATCGTATCCGTTTCCCCCGTTTTCCGTTTTTGGAACGCCGCGCGGGACGGCGTATTTTTTTCACATTCCGTCTTTTCATCACGCGGATTTTATTTTTCCGTCGAACGCTCATATATTATTTACGGCAGTAAATATTGCCGTGCCATCGCTTTTACTTTTTGCCGTATTTTCTCCGGAGAAATTTTCCTGTCGAGCAGCTCATATATCCATTGCGCAATCGTCTTCATTTCGGCATCTCCCATGCCTCGCGTTGTTACGAACGGCGTTCCAAACCGAACGCCCGAAGGAACGCGGGCCGACATATCGCCCGGTATGGTATTTCTGTTCGCAATGATCCCCGCCCGCTCAAGTATTTTTTCCGCTTCGGCTCCGTTCACGCCCTTATTTCTCACATCAACCAGGAACAGATGGTTATCGGTACCTCCCGCAATAATCGTAAATCCATATTTCTTCAGCGCGCCCGCCAGAGAACGCGCATTTTGAACCACGCGCCGCTGATACGCCGCAAATGCGGGACGCCGCGCTTCATCCAACGCAACTCCCAACGCGGCTATAGCATTGAGATGCGGTCCGCCCTGCACGCCGGGAAACACCGCCCTGTCTATTTGTTCCGAAAATTGCTTTCTTGAAAATATCATGGCGCCCCGGGGGCCGCGCAATGTTTTGTGCGTGGTCGTGGTCACAATATCCGCCCAGGGAAACGGACTGGGATGCACTCCGGCGGCTACAAGGCCCGCGATATGAGAAATATCCGCCATATGAATAGCTCCAACGCGCCTGGCTATCTTTCCGATGCGGGCAAAATCTATTTTCCGCGAATATGCCGTCGCGCCCGATACGATAAGTTTTGGTCTATGAGACCTGGCTGCTATCTCCAACGCTTCATAGTCTATTTCCCCGCTTTTATTATTGAGACCGTACGAAATGGCCGTGTAGGCTTTCCCGGAAAAATTCGCTCGATGACCGTGCGTAAGATGGCCGCCCTGCGAAAGCGCCAAGCCCATAAGCGTGTCGCCGAATTCAAGAAGAGCGATATAAACCGCAATATTGGCGGGCGTGCCCGAATATGACTGAACGTTTACGCGCCATTGTGCCGGCCGGGCTTTGAACAGAACCAACGCCTGATGTTGCACGCGGCTTTCGAGACGGTCGACAACGTCATTGCCGGGATAATATCTCGCGCCGGGATATCCTTCCGCGTATTTATTCATGAACACGGATGCGTATGCATCGCGAACCGCCGATGACGCGGCGTTTTCGGATGCGATAAGATCTATGGTTTCGGTTTGCCGGGCCCGCTCTTCCTCAAGCAATCGGGAGAAAAAGCCCTTCGTTTGCTTTTTCATATATTCTTCTATACGATCTCTTCCTGCTTCTCCCTAAGGAACGAAAGCCAATCTTCTCCGACCTCCAGAAAGGATTTCAACGGCGCTTCGATAAATATATCCAGTACGATAACCGGTATATTGATCTTTGCTGCCCCGTCGGAAAGGAAATAGCCCACTATAACCAACGGATATGTAACCAAGAACAAAAGCGTGGAGCGAGCGCTCTCGAAGGTCTTTACGAATAATTCGCGCACTGGCCTCCGTATGCGGTATGAGAATAAACTTACAACGGTCAAAAAGAATATGAACACCCCTCCGCTTACAACACTGAAACGCAATATGCGCAAAAGGAAAATAAACAAGCCGTATGAAAATACAAAAAGTCCCAATAACAAAATACCAAAAAGCGCCATCTCAAGTATCCCCCGTTGCTTTGGCGCCGAAACAATCCGGAGCATTTCTCCGTTATCGTTCACATATACGATCCTCCGCACATCTTTAATGATCCGTTCGGTATTATTTTTTCCGGGAAGCGGCGTAGTGGCTCCCATAAAGAACATGAGGGCCGGTGGAAACAATAAATTAATGGCAAGCGGGAGCGCATCAAAATGTTTGGCGAACAAAAGATCATACGGAACTTCAATGCCAAGCGCCATGAGCATTTTCGTAAGGAAAATATATATGGTGGCGCGCATCGCACGGCTTCGCAATCGCGATTTCGCACCGTCATACCGCGCTTGCGCAACTGCCGAAACGGCCCGCTCAAGACGCGTAGGATCGGAAAACACGGCTTCCATCTGCTGCGGGTGCTGATTAAAGACGTCTCTAATGCTTACAAATGCCGGGTATAACTGTCGTGCCACGCGCAAATACGTCTCGCGATACGGATGTTTCATCCAACTGGGACTGTTTTTCCAAAATGCCTCCACCCGGGTTGCCTGTTCGGCGACCGCCTGAGGACTCAGCGAATCCCAACCGGAAATCGAATTACGGAATAAAGCGAAATAAACCTGCGCATCATCATATTTTACGATGGTCCGCAGCACAGCAATATATATTTGAAGATTGTGTTCTTTTGTTCCGCTGAAAATATTGGACCACTGTATGCGGTCGCGTACCGCCATAAGCGAAAAGTGAGCAAACGCCTCTTCCTTTTCACGCTCAACCTTATTGAATTCTCTGTCTATTTCAACGGACGCAAGCTGGATAATAAAATCATTAAAATCCGACGAGCGGTCCTGGATAGCATCGAGAATCGCGAGATACCGGTCGATAATGCGGCCGACGTCGCGCACAACATCAATGTGCACCACATCGTTGGGAAGATATCCTCCGGAAATGAGTTCTTTAATGAGTCCGCCCGCGAGCTCTTTCGATTCACCCTGCATCTGTATAAAAATGCGCCGTTTCAAAATCCGTTCAATGACGTTGCGAAAAATAAGATGTTCTTCGGTATATTCTGCGCTAATACGCAAATACTCATACAAAGAAGACACTTTGCTGATCGCCTCGCTCACATGAATTTTTTCTCCCGGCTTATCGATCTCCGGCTTGGGAGCTCTCAGGCTCTCTTGTGAGGTTAAAAAATACCGAATGGCCGGCGTCTGCAGGATATTTTTTTGCTGCTGGTCGTTCATGATCGTGTTGTTATGATACGGCCCGTATCCTTTTGTTTCAAGCAAATTATCGCGCACCGGAACCTTTGTGATGAACCGCCGCAAGAGCAAAAACGTTATGCAACAAGCACGCAACGGTCAGGGGTCCGATGCCGCCGGGAACCGGCGTTATGGCGCCGGCAACGCCGAAAATCGACTCATTATCCACATCGCCGGCAAGAATGCCGTTTTTTCTGTTGTATCCCGCATCAAAAATAAATGCGCCCGGTTTTATCATGGACCCATTTATCAACTGGGAAACCCCGGCACCGCTAATAACGGCGTCCGCGCGTCTGAGTGTGTCTGCAAGATCGCGGGTTTTACTGGTACATATTGTAACTTCGGCTCCTCGTCGGATAAGATATGGCACCAACGGCTTGCCCACCAGATCCCCCCACCCAACGACCGCAACGCGCTTGCCGCCAAAATTAAATCCGTATTCATCGGCGATCCGCAAAACAGCGCCCGCAACCGGTGGAACCAGTTCCGCATTCCCGCCCGGACCAACTATGGTGGTTCGCCCGCTCATTATTTTCCCCTGCCAAATCTCGGAGAGACAATCTGCGTCTTTCTCGGGAGGAATTATCCGCAAAATGGATTGCCGTATTTTATCCAAACCCGCAGGAAGCGGCAGCTGGACGATTAATGCATCTCCGCTTCCTTTTGCAAACCGGTTCATTTCACGGGAAAGCTCGGAGAGAGATACGTCGGGGTCGTATCTGTGAAGACGAAACCTCGCACCAACAGATACGGCGGCTTTTTCTTTTACTCTCAGGAACGCTAAAGACGCAGGGCTATCGCCCACCAAAACGGCATCTATTAAAGGGGAAATGCCCTGCGCTCCGGCACGGACCCGCAATTGTTCATAAAGCCCTTCGGCAATACGTTTTCCATCCAAAAGCGTTGTCATGGCTGTATTTTTTGGCTACACTACACTTATACGGCTTGCGCATCAGCATTTCAACTTGTCTCCTCTCCACCGCACGCCACACCACATGGCTTCACAAAAAGAGATCATTAAGGAATTTTTGCTGAATGGCGCAGAAAGCGATGTTTTCTGTGACCTTTTTTCTTTCGAAGCTCCCCAGGGAATGGACCATTTGGGGAGTCTTTTTGTTGCAGCCGAACTTCGCGGCGCCCCCCGGGCCTCCTGGGGCGTTCCAAACCTCATCGCCTCCACCATGCGAAGAACGTATTACGAAAAAGATGACCGCAAACCAACGCAGGCTTTTACTGCTGCGCTCAAAGAAGCAAATGCGGTTTTAATGCATGAATTGGCGTCGGGCAACGAAGGGTGGCTCGGGACAAGCTCATTCGCCGCCTGCATCATAAGCAACAAAACAATATTTGCATCACGCGCGGGAAGCTCTCATGTGGGCGTGTGGCTCATACGCGACGGGAAAAAATCGAATGTTTTTGTTTCGGATACCAAAGGAGTTTCTCCATTTTCGTCCATGATAAGCGGGCGACTTGAAGATAACGATATCGTATTTGCCGGCTCAGCAACGTCGCTTTCTTCTGTTTCGCACACCGCAGGTATCAAAGATATTTATAAAGAAGTGCAGAAAAAAATGACGGAGCGCTCCGCATCATGTGCGCTGGTCATTCACATTCCTCCGCCGGACGCGAACACATCAACGCAAACAATCCCGGCACGCATACTCGATAGCAACACTCCTCTCATTTCTTCTGTCACGGCTTCTTATAAAAAATTCCGCTCGCTCCGCATCCGATTGCTTCTTCTGCGGGATACTATCCTTGATTCGTTTTCCTCACTTAACCCTTTTGGCGTTCTGCAAAAACACATACGCAACCGCATGGAACGATTTGGATTTATTTCACACATACGCTGGACGGCTCCGAAAAAGAGCGTATTTGTCGGCGCCTTGCTCATTAGCGCGGGATTCGCGGTATTTCAAATAGGCACCTCGGCGGTATCCCATTTTTCAGACGGCAGCGCGGAAACCGCAACAACCATTTCAACGGTAGAGCGGGATATCGATAGCGCGCGTTCGGCACTGATCTACGGAGACAAAAACCAGGCAGAAATACTGCTTTTGCGCGCACAGAACTCCCTTACTTCAATTTCCCAGGCACTTTCGGAAGAAGTGAAAATCGCGCTTGAGGCGAACATCGAAGATATACAAAATCAACTTTTCCTTATACACAAAGCGCCGGTCCAAGAATTTCTTGTACTAACGGGCTCTCCCCTTCCCTTCGCGCCAGATCGCATCTTTTGGGCGTCCGGCGAAACGTCCCCAGTCCTTTCTTTCACGGACGGCGCCGTCGGGGCGTTGTACCGATTCATTATTAATGACAAAAAAGGCTCGCTTGTTCTCCGTAGCGAACGGGGCGGATTTATGGATATTGTTGACGGCGGAGAGGAATATCTTTATGTGATAGGCAAAGACGGCATCACGCTATACGACAAGAACGCGGAGAATTTTGCCTCAACGCTTCCGTATGATACTAAAATGGGCGTTACGTTCGGAGTTAAGGCCGGAAAAACGGTTCTTATCGGCGATATCAACGGCGGTCAATTATGGAAAATATCACTTGAGCAAAACAACTTGAAATTTTCTGGTCCGTGGTTAAAACAGGCAAATAAAAATCTTATATCGCGCATCAGGGATGCGGCGTGGGACGGAAAGAGCATATGGTTATTGCGCGACGACAACGTCATACTCCGCTACACCAACGGGGCGCGCAGCGAAGCCATCACCATCACCGGCGGTCAGGCGGATTTCCATGCCGATCATCTTGAACTCGGCCCGGGACCCATTCTATATGTACTTGATGACCAGCGTGCACGCATCGCCCGCATAAACAGAAAAGGCGCTATTGAACAACAGTATATAAACGAAACGATCTCTGCCGCTTCCGATTTTACTCTTTCGGCGGACGGGACCACCGCGTATATACTATCCGAACGCACCGTTTATACGATGCGTCTTGGCGAGTAAATTTCGATGAAAAACAAAAGCCCCGCACGCGCGGGGCTTTTGTTATTGAGCGGGATTATTTCAATTCAACTTTTGCGCCCGCTTCTTCCAGTTTTGTCTTCCACTCATCGGCCTGTTCTTTCTTCGCACCCTCGGCAACGGTTTTTGGCACGCCATCAACAAGGTCTTTGGCTTCCTTGAGGCTCTTGCCGGTCAACTCTCGCAAGACTTTAATAACCTGGATTTTTTGGCCTCCACCATCGGTAAGGACAACAGAAAAGTCGGTCTTTTCCTCGTCGGCTGCGGCTCCCGCGCCGGCACCGGAGGCCGGAACTGCGGCGACCATTGCGGCCTGAGCAGAAACACCGAATTTTTCTTCAAGAGCTTTTACCAATTCGGAAAGCTCGATAACGCTAAGCTTTTCAATTTCTTCTATAAGTTTTGTGAATTTGTCTGACATAATTTTATGATTTTCGAGAGCGCGCAGCACATGTATGAACATCCGCCTCGCCCTCTCGCAATCTTTTTACTTAATTGGTTTTTTGTTTTGCGATCTCATTCAATGCGATAACCAGAGAACGCGGAATGGCATTCAACGTCACCGCAAGACCCCGCATCGGAGACGACATGACATACACTAATTGCCCCAAAAGCTCCTGACGCCCCGGAATCGCCGCAAGCGACGTCGCTTCATTCGCAGAAAGCATTCGCCCATCAAGAATACCGCCTAAAAACTTAAATGCTTTCTCTTTCTTTGCAAATGCTGCGCAGGCTTTTGCCGCACCCAGAACATCGCCGAAAATGACGGCAACCTGGCCCTGGAGAGCGCGTACCCCGGACGCATCCTCGACTCCCTGCGCTTCAACTGCCCGCACAAGAAGGGTTTTGCGCACAATACGCATTGATGCCCCGGTTCCGCGCAAGTCATGACGGAGACCTTCAAGCGGTTTTGTCTTTATGCCTTTGAAATCGACGAATAATGCCGCCTGATGCGCGCCTATGCGCGTCCCGACATCATCAACGATCTTGGTTTTATGTTCTTTTCTCAACATATACAAAAATAAAAAACGACTTCTGGAACGAAGCCGCTGCGCAAGGTTTTCGACCGCAAACGCAATATTTGCGTTTGTTTCCTGTCGCCTCGGAAGGAGATTAAGTCCTGCTATTGCGGGACGCCTTCTGTCTTTGGCCTCATTTCAGTTGTACAGATAATAGCGTATAGCGCATCCCGCCGCCCGTCAAGATGCCCTACGCAATATGATGAACTGCGTTTTTTCGCTCAACGACTATCTTCCATCCACGGCGCCGTGCCGTTGCCAAAAGCTTCTGGTTCGGATTAAAACAGATCGGCTTCTCAACTTCCTCCAAAAAACTGATATCCGATTCCGTATCGCCCACGCCCACAGATCCTTTCAAGCCGAGACCGGTTCCGGCAAGACATTCATAAAGTATTTTTTTCTTATTCTCGTACGGCCGCTGGATAATACGATTCGTATACTTTCCGTCTTTTATTTCGTATGCTTTCCCATAATAAAGATCGAAGCCCCAAAACCGGGAAAATTCCTTTACTACTTCGATCGGAGAACCGGATATCGCGATCATAAAATATGCGGGCCGCAGACGCTTAATAAGATCACGTGTGTACATATATACCCTATCCCGGTGCTCCCGGACCACCTGCCGGCTTATATGAACGATATCCGAAACGTGCTTCCCTGAAATATGCTGTTCGTGGATACGGACCATACCGTTGATATAATCCTCATACGTACCTTTTCTGTCGAGCCACCGGTGATACGAGCGCTCGACCTCTTTTAAAGCCTTGAGCGGAAATATCCCCTCACGAATCAACCGTAAATTTATCTCGATAAGCAAACTGCTCCGGAACACGGTACCGTCGATGTCAAAAACGGCAACTTTTTTCTTTTTTATCCGCGTCATACAATTACCGCAAATATATCCTTTTTGCGCGATTATGCTCCGCAAGCGTACGGGAGAATATCGTTGTCCCGTCATTTGCCGACAAATAATAGAAATAATTGGACGATTCCGGCCGCGCCGCCGCCTCGATGCTCGCAAGGCCCGGATTGCTTATTGGACCGGGCGGAAGACCGGTATACACATATGTATTATAGGGCGATGACAATTTAAGGTCTTCTAAAGTTGGTCCTTCTCCTTTTGCTTTTTCCTGTCCGGCCAACTCCAAAGCATACAACACGGTAGCATCTATTTGTAGCGGGTAGTTCTGAGATAAACGCTTCCAGATAATGCCGGCAACGATAGCCTTATCGACATCCGAGCGGACTTCCCGTTCCAACATGGAAGCGACCACAAGAATATCTTTTACGCTGCGCCCCTGTGCCGCTATTTCGGCCCGCAAAGGAATGGAGAGTTTTGCATCAAAATTATCGAGAAGTTTTTCTACAACAACCCCGGCCTCGGATTTTGGTTTCAGGCGGTATGTGTCGGGGAACAGATAACCCTCAAGATCGGAATATTCCACATCGCAAACTTCAGCATCGTCCTCGGTGCGGCGATTCATACATGAAGGTAAAAAATCATACGCGAGAAGCGTTCCGGAGCCGGCCAACAAAGACCCGGTCTCTATGGCGCCGGCCTGCGACAAGCGCTCGTCTATCTGTTTTATCGTAAACCCTTCGGGTATCGTTACCCGCATATCTTTTTCGGGAATTGCGTCTCCGGTAATGCGGGCCGCTATCTCGACGGGCAATTGGGCGGGAGAAAACTCAAAAACTCCGGGTTTAATATCGCCGGCATCACCCCTCCAAAACAAAACGATGCGGAAAACATTTGCGCTTCGGATAAAGCCGTGCTCCTCAAGGCGCTGCGCAACCGACACCGCCGTCTCGCCTTTTTCAATTGTAAAAGCGCTTATGGCGCCGGCAGCATCCCGCGGCTGCAATGCCCACCAAAAAAATACCAGCGCAAATCCGACAATAAAAGACGCGCTCATGAGGAAGGAGGCGAGAATAATGTGCTTGAAAGCAATGATCCGCCTCTCCCCGGGGGTTGGTTGCCTACGCGCGAAATGGAGAACCGCTTGAATAAATTTTGATATAAAAATACGCATATGAATACTTATACATTGTCGCATATTTGCACTTTTCACGCTAATACCCGCCCAAAAGAAAAAACGGGGGTATCCCCGTTTTTATTTTATTCTTGGCCGGCCGCCGATTCGGCATCACCGCCGGCATTCAATGACAGATTGATCTGGATCTTTTCTTTTTTCGCGTCCTCAAGAGCCGCTTTCATTACTTCACGGTTCTTCGTATTGAAAAAGAATCGAAGATTTCGTTTTCCGCTCTCCGTAACGATGCCCACAAACACAACGTCTGCGAACAGCAGCTGGTCGCGGAATCCCATCTTCATGAGCGGACGACGCATGCGCGAGCGAACCTTTTTCTTAAGCAGACGCGCGCCTTCTTCGGGATGTTCAAGCGCCTCATCAACGAGAAACTCGAGAACATCATCCGAAACTTCAAGCACGAAAAGGAACTTGATCAGCACTTCCTGGCGCACCGCATCGACATTATCAACACAGATCTGCCGGAGAATATCTCTCGTGAAGGGGCGGAATACTATGACGTGAACGATCCTGTTGCGGAACTTCACGGGAAGCTTTGTTTTCACGGCACCCATGGCCGCTTCATAGATTTCCTGGCTCTTTGCTTCGCCGGAATCATCAGCCTTCGCGCTCAGAGAGGCGAACCCGATCCTGCCGCGCCCGCTAAGGCGTTGCGCGATCTCCCTCATACCGATATTGGAAGTCATGAATATCCATGTTCGGTGGAACCGCGTTGTTGCGATACCCTGACCGGGGAACGAAACATCGAAGCGGGCCTCATCCAGGATCTGGAGAAGAACTCCCAGAAGCGACGGATGAGCTTCCTCAAGTTCATCGATAAGAAGAATGTTGGGCAGAAATTCGGGGGTTTTTGCCCTCGCCTTTCGGGCTTCTTTCTGAAGACCGTCTATCTTCGCCGCAAGTTCTTCAAGCTCGTTACGCTTCTCTTCTATGCGAACCCCGAAAGAATCGTAATCCTTTTCGTCCGAAGCATCTTCGCGGCGCGCTTCGAGATTCTTTATTTCCCGCTCCAGGCGTTTTACTTTCGCACGAAGCTGTTCAATTTCGGCATCAAAACGGCGCGCTTCAACTTCGCTGGGCCATATCTTCCTGACAGGCTCTTCAAGGCCCGGCTGCGACAGCGGAGGGATCTCATCGGCACGAATATAGCCGGCCGCAGCGCCGCGGATAAGATTAATGTCTGCCTCATGCTGGAACATTGAGCCGTCAAGTTTCTTAAGGGCTTCACGGCTACCGAACAAAAATTCGGCGAAACACCTCACCAGCTCGGTTTTCCCGGCACCGCTTGGGCCAAGGAACAGAAAGCTGTCCAGAGGCTCGTCTTCAGGCAAATCGTCGTTAACGTATCTCTCATAGGAATCGCAAATCGCATCGATCGCGCGATCCTGCCCGTGTATACGGGAAGAAAGAAACCTTCGGCAATCAGCAACGGGGTCGGGCTCATTGCCCTCTTCAACCTGCAGCCAGTCGCCGGAAGCAAGATCGGGATTGGGATCGCCACGAATGATAATAAGACGCTTGTCCTGTCCTTCTGCCGGAAGTTTAGTTTCGCTCATGCCTGCCCTTCTTCTTTCCGGGTCGAGCTTGCCATTTTTCTTCCACAGGGATAAATTCCCGTTCGATGAATCCGATAGCCTGTTGCGGGGTCGCATTTTCTCCGAACAATTCGTTCCATGCAAGCAAACGTTTGCTTCTGTCCGGGAAAAAACGCCGGTTAAGTGACCCGTCTTTGTTTGTCCACTGCCCGGCGATGATGGCGATCATTTCCGACGGCAATGCATTCGAAAAAATAGTATGCAGGTGTCTGTGCAGCTTTACATGCGTTTCCATATCAGGATGGAAATAATACAGGTTCCATTCCGCATTTGGACCACCACGCGAACTTGGTATCACGTGATGCCGCAGCCTGATGGTTCGCGACACGCTCTACCGCCTTTTTCAAGGTTTCGAATTTGTTAATTCCCAGCGTAGCAGTGCCATCCGCTTCATGCAAGATTCATGAACAAAAGAAAAACCGCATCGCGTACGATGCGGTTTTATTTCAGATATTAAGTTCCGAAAGAAGGCCCTGGAGAGGGTCGACCTTGCTGAGGTCGGGGTTCTCAACACCAGAACCGTAGTACATGATCTCGCTCATGAAGATCCGCTGGTTTGTGGTCTTCACGCGGAGATATCCGACAACGACGTCGAGAAGTTTCGTCTTGCCCTCTTCGAAACCGGTTTTCCACACGATGGAGCCGTGCTGCATGCCAACACGCTGGCCCAGCTCCGAATCCCACTGCTCAACGGCAATGGCGATATGGAAGTTACCGATCTGAGAGATATGACAACGGGATTTNCGCAGCATNTCCTGCGTGCGGAGCGATGAAGTCGTCGCGCGCCCCATGTGGGGATGCGAAGCTTCAACACACACGCCCGTGGAAGGAAGCTGGAAAATCTTCGTCTTCACGACATGGTTTTCGATAAGAGTACGGAGAAAATCGACTTCCGCGGAAACACCCTTTTCGTGAAGGATGGCGGAAATATTGTTCATGAGAAAGTCGATAAGGTCCCGACGGAATATCGCCAAAGACTGAACGCCCAGGGCAACGACCCACTCGTCGTGGTTACCGTCGATATAGAAGAAACGCAGAAGCGCCTTNTCNAGAATACGGGTCAATGCAGCCGGTGAGAGNGNNCTGCCGCTGTGCTTACCAAGCTCGGCGNTAAAACGCTCCTTGAACACCTTCACAATGACCGTACCGACAAGCCGGGCGGCAAGCGCCTCGTGGTCGGTATAGTTGGTTCCGTTGATAACTTCGCCGCGCAAGTTCAAGTCGTGCTTGAGACCTTCGATGAAGTCTCCGCATCCGACAAGAATATTGACGTTGTGGCGAAGCATGAACTCCGGAATTGCGTTCACGAAGAACTTGTATTCCGTGAACACGGAACCCGGCATGGAGACACGAGAATGCCACCATGGTGTCTTCGCGCACATCTTCCTTGGGAGGAAGNGAGTAACGCAATTCGTTCTGGAACCACTTGGGGTCGAACTGATACAGTCCGGACTGCTCATCCTGCACGATCTTCGGTTCGAACCCGCCGGCGTTAATAACACCGATGGTCCGCTCGATATGAGCGCGCGCCGGAGGCAGTGCATCCTCAAGCATCCCGATGGTTACGGGACCCTTGACCTTGAGCTCCTGCAAAATGTTTACCTGGGTTTTGGGCAACCCTTCGGGCAACGCAATGGCTGCGCGCTCGTTTTCGTTGCTTACAAAATCCTTGAAGCTGTACGTACGGATCATCGGTTCCGACCCGCCGGTGAAGAACTCGACCACCCGAACACCGATCTGGTTTTCGGACGTCGTGATCTCCATGAGGCGATGCAATGCGGGAAGCGAGATGTACGGGCGCTTCATTTCACCCTTGGGACGGACAATGCTGGAAGCTCCGCAACCGGTCACCCAAAGGTCGGGCAAACGCTGCGAAGACTGCTTCTGCTTGTCGTCGATGAGCCGCTCGGAAACAGTACTGAAGTACTGCCCGCGCCATGCTCCACGGGTCGGAAGAATGACCCAGAAATCTTTCCCCTGCTTCTTGAGCGGGAAACGAGCGCCTTCTTTCCCGCGATAAAAGATATCGTCGGGACGAAGGTTGTGCAGACGCCTGGCGATATCTTCGCCAAGCCAACTGTCGAAGTTGGGAGCGGGGCTGGTCACGATATATATCTTGACCGGCTTGCCGCGCTCGTCATAGAGATGCGGTATCGCCTCGGCCAAATCCTTGGCCCAGTCGTCGATCGCAATTTCACGCTCTTCGGCACTCCTGGGAAGCTGCGGACGCAGCGCAGGATACGAAATGAGGCCGCCGGCAAGGACGACGAATCGAACCTTTTCCTGACGGAACACTTCGAATGCGAGCTCAAGCAAACCTCGACGGAAACCGAGGCTGCCGAAGTCTATTCGGGACAAAAACCCGACGTTCTCGCTCCGAGCGGAACTTGAAAGTCCACTCATAAGGAGACTCTCCTTTCTCATGATGCAACCTGATTTTCAAGGTTTTATTGCCTGTACCATACCAATATAAGCTTTTTCCGTCAAGGTGAAATTTTTATGAAAAACAAAAAAACGGCGCGGATGGCCGTAAAATTTTTATACTGCGGGAGTTGAGGGAATCGAACCCCCGAATGCGGTTTTGGAGACCGCCGGTATGCCACTTACCTAAACTCCCGAGCTATAGAAATTATAGCAACACAATGGGCGGCTTTGAAACCACCTCATCTTTCGGCGGCGTTAAACGCATTTTACCGCTTTGTTTCCTTGTGTTTAATGTGCTTGCGGCAATGCTTGCAATACTTCACATATTCAAGCTTCCGCTCGACGCGCTTGCGGTTCTTATAAGTAAAATAGTTGAACTGTTTGCACGTCGTGCACTGCATTTTTATAAGATTTTCTTGTGCCATAAATGTATATCGCCTAATTTTGTTTTTCCCAACGGGCCGCCGGCTCATTTAATTTATAAAGTTCCCGCGGCGGATACGCAAAACGCATGTCCTGTCCGTCTACCGCCTCCCAATCGTTTTCTCCCGCATAATATACCGCTATTCTTTCAAAAGAATCCAGGGCTCCATCCGGCTCCCGCAACGCTATCATGCGGTCGGGCGCTCCCGAGGCTCTGGCATATTCTACATATATATACCCTCCGGATGCAAACCATATGCTTGTTGCCGCATACGCGTCTTTATCTTCCGTCGGAACCAACTGCGGGAGACGCGACAATATTTCGGAAATAGTGCGGATATTGTCATCGGCAACGGCAAGCGGCTCCGGCTCCGAAGAACCGCTATCAACGGGTTCCGGCACAGACACGGGTGCGGGCCGCGCGGACAAAAGCATCCATGCGACAACCGCAATGATGCCCGCAAGCATAACGTATGAGAGAGAACGCCGATCAAGTTGCATATTGTGTTTCATATTCTACCGACAGTGAGCCAACGGTCGGGATTGAACCGACGACCTACTCCTTACCATGGAGTTGCTCTGCCACTGAGCTACGTTGGCACGAACTCAAAATTTATAAAAAGAACGCAATCCTCGCATGGACTCTGCCACTGAGCTACATCGGCGACTTGAACTTTATGGAACAAGCCTAAATGTACCAGATTTCATTCCCTTGGGCAAACAAAAATAAAGGCGCTCCTCACGGGCGCCTTTTATTTGTACGTGCATTACCATAGATCCGAAGCCATTCGGGAATATATTGGGAGCCGGGACCGCCGCCCCAGAGCGGCTTGTATGAATCCACAAGCTGCTTGTAGGCCTCATGCCCGCTGGGGTCAAGGTCGTCCCAATCGCGGTATACGACATCGCCCGCGCACACCTTCTTCTCG
>JGI1356J14229_10000553_pt1 | contig 35074 bp, 30 predicted proteins | sample Subgrocontami58m_FD_14229 | JGI IMG/M metagenome (IMG submission 14229) | reverse complement strand
GCGGCCGAGAGGCTCGGCGACGAGGCACGCCAAGGCCGCGTCCGCGGGCCTCTGCATGGCATCCCCGTCGGCATCAAGGACATCATCGACGTGGTGGGGCTGCCGACGCGCGGCAACAGCAAAGCGCGGGCAGATATCGCCCCGGCGACCGCGGATGCCGAGGTGGTGGCGCGGCTGCGCCTCGCGGGCGCCATTGTTCTCGGCAAGACGCACACGACGGAATTTGCCTATTTCGACCCGTCGCCCGCACGCAATCCGCACAACATCGAGCATACGCCGGGTGGTTCGAGCAGCGGCTCCGCTGCTGCGGTCGCATCGGGCACCGTGCCGCTCGCGCTCGGCACGCAGACCATGGCTTCGGTCAACCGCCCGGCTGCCTATTGCGGCATCGCTGCGTTCAAGCCCAGCACCCAGTTGCTCAGCACCTTCGGTGTGCTGCCGCTCTCGCCGGCATTCGACACAGTGGGCTGCTTCGGCTCCACGGTGGCGGATGCGGTGGCGCTGTTCGATGCGCTGTGCCACGACTTCACCCGCATGGCGGCACCGAAGGACAGCGGCACGGAGATGGGCGAGGTCGTCGTCCTCGACGATCCGATTCTCGGCGATGCAACGGCAGATATCCTCGCTGCGCGCGATGCCGTGGCCGACCGACTGTCCGAAGCCGGTATCCCATTTCGGCGCGCCGCGTCTCCCGTGTCCTTTGCCGAGCTGTTCAATCACCATCTGTGCGCTATGGAATACGAGATCGGCCGCATCTACGCACCCCTGCTCTTCAAGGCAGGAGAACTCGTCGGAGCGAAGCTGGCTGAGACCATCCGGCGCGGCGGCAGCATCTCCGACGAAGCCTACTATCAATCCCGGCGCGCATTGGCCACAGCGCGCGAGCGCTTCTGGAGCACGATGCCGAGAATGGCCACCATACTGTTCCCGGCGACACCGGCGACCGCGCCGCGCGGAATCGCCTGGACCGGTGATCCGAAATACATCTCGCCATGGACCGCGCTTGGCGGGCCTATCGTGACGCTGCCGGCGGGGATCGCGGAGAACGGACTTCCCGTCGGTGTGCTGCACTGCGGGCGACCTGGCAATGATGCCGTCTTCGCGCGCAAGGCCTGCCGGCTCGCCGCAGCGGCGGGCGAGTTCTGACCGAATTTCCCCGGGGACCCCCACTTTCGCATTTCGTTCTGATTCGCCGGAGACTAAGGTGACTTACTTCACGCCGACTTGCTTATGGCGGGCGCATCACTCGGTCAATTTATTGGCCTTCGTATAGCTGAGGGCGGCGCAATATGAACAAGCGCGCTTAGTGCCGATCATCTACATTCGTCGAGATGAACGCCGCAGGATGCGGGCACGCGAGCGGGGTTTTCGACACCGAACAAGCGGAAGCCATGCTCGCGCGGGCGTCAGCTTTTTAGGTCGCTGCGGACGCCCATTTCGCCTGATTCAGAGGTGAGCTAGTCACCGGACATGGCCGGGAGCGGCGGTTGCGCATACTCGCCGTAAGCTAGCCCTAAAAAAGTGAGGCCATTCGAGTGGCTGGTTACGGCTCAACTGGGAATTCAACTTATCGGCCACGACCCGCCACTGACGAGGTGAATGAACAGCCCCACCGAGAGTCCGGATCTAACTACATTGCCGACGCTCTGGGAATTGGAGCCGGGGACGGCAAAATGTCGAAGCTGCCAATTGAGGTCTGCCGAAAATGTTGGTTCAAGTGAGCGCAGGAACATTTGCTTTTCAAAATTTCGCATCGTCATTCTGACCATAAGGACACGGTCGGTGTTGGAAAAAGCGGGCGTTCAACGGCACCATTTGGCGGCCGGATATTCTTGGCGTGCGAAGCACCAGAGCTATGGTGCTACAATTATCGACATATAAGCGCTAAGTCCCGTCCTGCATGCATAATCGAGCGCCGTCCTGCGAAACGACGCTACTCTGCGTTCGCCTCGCCACTTTGGACGGGCGTTCGTGATTCGATGCGTTACCAAGCAGCGGACTGTCGCTACCCACGGCGCGTAGGAGAGAGTTAATGATCGTTTCGAAGAACGCCGACGTCGCGAGCTTGGTTGTCACTTCTATTGAAGACAAACCGGTGAGCGGTAGTCTCCTCCTCAAGCCACTCATCCGCGGCAGTCAAATGACCTTGCTGGAACTTCACTATCAGCCGGGCACAAATGCTCCGATTCACGTCCACGCGCACGAGTCCTTGGTCTATGTCGTCAAGGGCCTCGTCAAGACGACGGTTGGAAACGAAGTCTACGTTCTCGGCGCCGGCGATGTCGGTTGCCATCCACAGGGTGTATCGCACACCGTCGAAGCCATTGAAGAATCAATTGTCATCGAGATCAAGTCGCCAGCACCAGACCTCGCGCAGTTCCTGGGAACGCATAAGAAATCATAGCCGGACAATTCGCACAAGATGACGCCGCTTAGTCGCGGTTAAGCCGGCGCCGCCCCACGGACATGTGGCTTCGCGCCGTGCGGCTCACAAACAAGGAGATCCGACTCATGGAAGCCAACGCCGGCGCAAAGCTGTTTTCGCCAGGAAAGATCGGACACATGGAATTGCGTAACCGGGTGGTGATGGCGCCCATGGTGGTGCAACTCGCAGCCGAGAACGGGGCAGTGACGTCGCGCAGTATCGATTATTACGCGCGCCGTGCCAAGGGAGGAGCGGGTCTGATCATCGTCGAAGCGACCTGGATCGCGTCCGGGGGCAAGGCTTTTGCCTGCCAACTCGGGCTGGATCGCGATGCGCTCATACCCGGCCATTTCGATTTGGTGGAAGCGATCCACCGCCATGGGGCGAGGGCCGCGTGCCAGATCCATCATGGCGGCGCGCGCGCCGATCCGGCCCTTACTGGTGGAACCCTCGTGGCGCCGTCGGCCGTTGCCGGATTCTACATCGGCAATTCAGCTAACCTGAAAAATGCCGGGGGCACCGCCGTGGCGCCGTCGGCCATCGCCGAATCAGGATCCCCCGCGCTGCCGCGCGAACTGACGCAGCAGGAGATCGCGGCATTGGTGGAGGCTTATGCCAGCGCGGCAGGGCGGGCGCAGCGCGCAGGTTACGACGCGGTGGAGATCCATGGGGCTCACGGTTACCTGATACACGAATTTCTCTCGCCGGCCTCGAATCTGCGTACCGATGAATATGGCGGAAGCGAGGACAAGCGCATGCGCTTTGCGGCGCTGGTTATCCGCCGGGTGCGCGCGGTGGTAGGCGCGCAATTCCCCATACTGTTTCGCATGAGCGTCGAGAGCGGCTACGGCATCGACGAGGCGGTCGAGATCGCGCGCGCCGCGGAGGCCTGCGGTGTGGATGCGATTCATGTTTCCATAGGCGGAATCGATCCAATTACGCTGGTTCCGGCCGATACCAGCCCGATGGCCCGTCCCGAGGGCTGGCTCACGGGATACGCTGAAATCATCAAGAAGCGCGTCGCCGTGCCGGTCATCGTTGTCGGAGAGATTCGACATCCCCGTTTTGCAGAAGACGTGCTGGCGCAGGGGAAGGCGGATTTCATCGCCCTTGCGCGACCGCTGCTCGCCGATCCGGACTGGCCCGCAAAGGCGCTTGCCGGCAGGGACGCCGAGATCCGCCACTGCATCTCCTGCGACCATTGCCGTCTTGCGCTTCTGCACACCCGGCCGATCCGCTGCCTGGTAAATCCAGAGGTGGGGCGGGAGCGCGAGTTCGCAGGCATCGGAGCGGCAGCAAGGGCCAAGCGCGTCGTCGTTATCGGCGGAGGCCCTGCCGGCCTGGAGGCGGCGCGGGCCGCCGCGGCGCGCGGTCACCATGTCCGCCTGTTCGAGGGCGCCGCAGAGCTGGGCGGGCAACTTCGTCTGGCGATACGCCCTCCGCAAAAGGAGAAGATCGAATGGCTGAGACAATGCCTCGTCACCCAAGCGCAGAAGGCCGGGGTCGAGTTGTTCACCTTGACCCCGTTCCAGCCTGAATTATTGGCGCAGGGCGAGGCCGACGCGGTGGTGATCGCTACTGGCGCCCGGCCGCGTGAGGAGAAGGTAGCTGGCGCGCGCGCGGACCAGGTGGTTGCGGCATGGGACGTGCTGGACGATCGTCCAGCCGCGAGGGATCTCGCCGTGCTGGTATTGGGTGGAAGACAAATGGGTTGCGAGACGGCGGAGTTCCTGGCTGGACGTGGCAACAGGGTCACCCTGGTTTCGCGCTCACCGGCTGCGGATTTGGCGGGCGATGTGGTGGCAAGCTACCGTGCGCCGCTACTCGCCCGTCTGCGCAAGCTGGGGGTAGTGATGCACACAGGATGCGATGTGCGCGAATTGAAGGACGGCAAGGCGACCATAGTGAACGCGCACCGGCGCGAAGAGGCAGTGGTCGGTGCCGATCTCGTGGTACTCGCGCGTGGATCACTGTCCCAACCGACCTGGGTGGACGAGTTGCGGGAGAAGGTGGGTGAACTTTACGTTGTCGGGGACTGCGTCGAGCCGCGCGATATCGCCAGTGCGCTCTACGAGGGTGCGTGGGCTGGCAGCCAGATATAGTGCGCGCATTGAGTTTGACCGGGTTCCCGGACGCGGGTACACTTTTGCGCGTGTAATTCGGTTTTCCACGCCTAGCTGCTAAATCACCGAGGCCCGCCTCAAATCGTTGCCGTTGCACATGTCGCCATATCCTGATGCCGATCCCGCGGTCTTCGATGGAGGCATCGGCGCGGTGCAAGCAGACTTATCTTTCTACCTCGATCTAGCCGCAGGAGCCCCAACAAATGCCTTTAGCCGGTAAGGGAATGCTCATTACGTCGATGGATGTCGACGCCGCCGACGAGCAGGAGTTCAACCTCTGGTACGACCGCGAGCATCTCTCGGAGCGTGTCGCGATCGACGGGTTCCTCGAGGCGCGGCGCTGGCTCGCCGCCAAGGCGAGCCCGAAGTATTTCTGCACCTACTCTACCGACACTTTCGAGGTCTTAAGCAGCCCAGCCTACAAACAGGCGCTGGCCAATCAGACCGACTGGTCGAAGAAGAACATCTCCCGCTTCAAGAACATGATCCGGGCGGTCGGGCGCATTACCCTGAGCCGCGGCCAGGGCCGCGGCGGGGCTCTGGGCGTGGTTCGCCTGCGCCCCAAGCCCGAGGGCAGAGACGCCCTGCGGGGCAGGATGCGCGAACTGCTCGATCCTGGCACCCTTGCCGGAATCATCTCGATGCACCTGGTCGAAAGCGACCCGCGACTGTCGACCTCGATTACCGAGCCGGACAAGCCGAACCCGGGCGCCAGCGACTGGTATGTGCTGATCGACGGCACCGCTATTTCCGCCATCGAAGCGCTGATCGACCAGCGCTTTGGCGACACCGGCGCCGAAACCGTCTCGACCGGCAGCTACACGCTGATGTGGGACCTCGCCAAGAGCGATCTGTAGAAATTCCGGCGGGACGGGAATGCCGCCCTGCCTGTGCTTGCCTTTGCGGACCCGACTTCACCTACCACACCGACCCCACCACGGAAGGAGCATCATGAAACCAAGCCTGAAAGCCATCCTCGTCACCGGCGGTGTCGCAGCCGCGCTGCTGGCGAGTGCCGCCGCGTTTGCCGACAAGTGGAATTTGCCCACGCGCTCGAACGAGCGGAATTATCACACCCGCAACATCCTGCAATTCGCCGCAGAGGTCAAACAGTCCACCGACGGCAAGGTCGACATCGTCGTGCATCCCGAGGACTCTTTGACCAAGCAGCCCGAGGTGAAGCGTGCGGTGCAGACCGGTCAAATACAAATCGGCGAGTTTCTGATGTCCTTGCACTCGAACGAGGCCGCACTGTTCGGCGTCGATGCCGTGCCCTTTCTCGCCACTAACAATGCGCAGAGCGCGAAACTGCTTAGAGTCGTACGTCCGTTGCTGGAGGATAGGCTGAAGAAGCAGGGCATGCGACTGCTGTTTGCAGTGCCCTGGCCCGCCAACTCGTTCTATTCGGGCAAGGAGATCAAATCGACCGCCGACTTCAAGGGCGTCAAGTTCCGCGCCTACAACCCGGTAACCGGCCGGCTGGCCGAACTCATGGGAGCGGTGCCGGTCACGGTCCAGCAGTCCGAGGTGCCGCAGGCGTTTTCCACCGGCGTGATCCATGCGATGATCACCTCGCCGGCCACCGGCGTTGACACTCAGGCCTGGGATTTTGTGAAGTACTTCTACGAGGTCAAGGCGATGGCGCCCTGGAATATCACCGTCGTCAACGAGCGCGTTTTCGGCCGCCTAGACCAGAAGTCGCAGGACGCGATCCTCGCCGCCGCCAAGACCGCCGAGTCGCGCGGCTGGGCGCTGCAGGCCGAGGAAACCGGCAAGCTCGTTGATACGCTGAGGTCGAAGGGTATGCAGGTGCGCCAGCCCAGCCCCGAGTTGATGGTCGAGCTGAACAAGATTGGCGAGCAGCTCATCGCCGAGTGGTCGAAGGCGGCGGGCGAGGACGGGCCGAAAATCCTGGATCAATACCGCAAAGCGAACTAGACGGGAGCATGCGCTTTCTCTACGCGGCGGGAGCTGTTCTCGCCGCGGTGTTCATGGTGCTGATCGCGGCGCTTACGCTGTTTCAGGTGATCGGGCGGATGGTCGGTGCCGCTGTGCCGGATGCCGGCGAACTCGCCGGTTATGCGATGGCGGCCTCGATCTTCCTGGCGCTGGCGCATACCTTCCGCAGCGGCGGCCACATTCGTGTCAACCTGTTGCTGGCTCATGTGCGTCCGGGTCTGCGCCGCGCCTTCGAGTACTGGTGCCTGGGCGCCCTGGCGATCGTCGGCGCCTTGTTCGCGGTGTTCGCGGTCAAGCTCGTGGTGGATTCCTACTCCTTTGGCGATATCTCGACCGGTATGATGTCGGTGCCGCTGTGGATCCCGCAGATTTCGATGGCGCTCGGTGCGATCCTGCTCGAGATCGCCGTGATCGAGGAGTTCGTCCATGTCCTGCGCGGTAACGAGCCCCGCTACGAGCGCGCCGAAGACGGCGACGCCTTCAGCGAGTAGAACGAGACATGGATCCGCTGCTCTATAGTCCGATCCTCGCGCTGACGCTGCTGCTGCTGCTCGCCTCCGGACTATGGGTCGCGGTTTCGCTGGTGGTGGTCGCGCTCGTCGGCATGCTGTTGTTCGCCGATGCGCCTATCGATCTGGTAATGCCATCGGCGATGTGGGGCTCGGTCAGCAGCTGGACCCTCACCGCGCTGCCGCTGTTCATATGGATGGGCGAGATCCTGTTCCGCACCAAGCTCGCCGACGACCTGTTCAACGGCCTCGCGCCCTGGACGACGAATCTTCCGGGACGCCTCGTCCATGTGAACGTGATCGGCTGCGGCATTTTCGCCGCGGTCAGCGGCTCCTCCGCCGCCACCGCCGCCACGGTCGGTCAGATGTCCTTGCCGGAACTGAAGCGCCGCGGCTATGACGAGCCGATCAGCATCGGTTCGCTGGCGGCCTCCGGCACGCTGGGGCTGCTCATCCCGCCCTCGATCATCATGATCGTCTACGGCGTGTCGGCCAACGTCTCCATCGCGCGCCTGTTCCTGGCCGGCGTCCTGCCGGGCATCATGATGATGGCGCTGTTCATGAGCTACATCATGATCTGGGCGACGCTGAACAAGGACAAAGTGCCTCCACCCGAACCCGCGCCGCCTTTCATGGAGAAGATGAAGCGCCTGCACCTCCTCCTGCCGACGGTGCTCTTGATCATGGCCGTCATCGGATCGATCTACACCGGCGTCGCGACCGCGACCGAAGCGGCGACCCTCGGCGTGGTGGGATCGCTTCTGGTCGCCTTGTTCTCCGGCAGCCTGACCTGGGCCAATTTCAAGGAGAGCCTCTACGGCGCGACGCGCACCTCGTGCATGATCGGTTTCATCATCGCCTCGGCCTCGTTCCTGTCGGTGGTGATGGGCTATGCCGGCATCCCGCGCGCGCTCGCGAGCTGGATCGGCATCTTCAACCTCTCCGCCTACGGCCTGATCTTCTCGCTGACCATCCTGTATCTGATCCTCGGTTGCTTTCTCGACGGCATATCCATGGTGGTGTTGACCACGGCAGTGATCATGCCGATGGTCGAGGCCGCCCATATCGATCTGATCTGGTTCGGCATTTTCATCGTGCTCGTGGTCGAAATCGCGCAAATCACGCCACCAGTGGGGTTCAACCTGTTCGTCGTGCAGGGCCTTACCGGCCACGACATTTTCTACGTGGCGAAAGCGACGTTGCCGTTCTTCTTTTTGCTCTGCCTCGGCGTCGTGATCATCACCATCTTCCCCGAGATCGTGACCTGGCTGCCGAGAACCATGTTCAGCACCCGCTGAGGGCGGATACGCTATTTTCATTTTCCAACGAGGCCCATTCCATGTCACATCCCGACATCACGCTGCTGCCCGTCCATGCACTTTCGCAGGAGATCATGGCGCGGCGCCTGTCTCCCATCGACCTGACCGAAGCCTACCTCACGCGCATCCAGGCGCTGGACCCAAAGCTAGGGGCCTTCGTCGAGGTCTACGCGGAAGAGGCCCGCCTCGCGGCGCAGGGCGCCGAACAGGCGATCCGCGCGGGCCACGCAGTCGGGCCGCTGCACGGCATCCCGATTGCTTTGAAGGATCTGATCGAGATCGAAGGCAAGACGGTCACCGGTGGCTGCGAAGTGTGGCGCGAGCGCAAGGCGACACGCACCGCGACCCTGGCGCGGCACCTGATCGCGCAAGGCATGATCGTGCTCGGCAAGACGCACACGGTGGAGTTCGCCATGGGCGGCTGGGGCACCAACACGCGCCGCGGGACGCCCTGGAATCCCTGGGACCCGCTGCGCAAGCGCACCCCTGGCGGTTCGAGCAGCGGCTCTGGCGTCGCCGTCGCGGCCGGCCTCGCCCCATGGGCGGTCGGCACCGATACCGGCGGCTCGGTCCGCCTGCCCGCTTCCTGGTGCGGCATCACCGGCCTCAAGACCACCATCGGGCGGATAAGCACCTATGGCGTGCTGCCTTTGAGCCCGACGCTGGACACCCCCGGCCCTATGGCCCGCTCTGTCCACGACGCGGCGCTGCTCTACGCTGCCATGCAGGGCCCGGATCCGCTCGATCCGCGCACCGAACGCCTGCCTTACGCCGATCCCATGCCGCAGTTGAAGCGCGGTGTGCGCGGCCTGCGGCTCGCACGCATGCCCGAAATTGAGCGCCAATACGCCAGCGCCGAGGTGCTCGCCGCCTACGACAAATCGGTGACGGAACTGGAGCGCCTCGGCGCGGAGATTGTCGCTATCGGCCTGCCTTTCGTCTTCGCCGACGTGGCGGCATTCAATCTGCGCATCATGGCGGCGGAGAGCTATGCAATCCTGCACCAACTCATCGACGACGCGGCCGCACCCCTAGACCCGGATGTGCGCCCGCGCATCGCCGCGGGCAAGAGCATTACGGCGCAGGCTTATATCGAGGCGCTGCAGATGCGCGAGGCGATGAAGCTGCAGTTCGCCGCGGCGCTCGCCGGCATTGATGCGCTGCTCACGCCGACCACCATGACCACCGCGCTGCCGCTCGAAGAGGTCGACCAGACCAAGGCGCCGGCCCACTACACCCGCTTCGGCAATTTCCTCGATTTGTGCGCCCTGTCGCTGCCGAACGGCTACGCCGGCAACGGCCTGCCGACTTCGCTGCAGATCATCTGCCGCGGCTACGACGAGGCGATGGCGCTGCGCATAGGCTGGGCCTACCAGGATGTCACCGACTGGCATCTGCGCCGCCCGCCCGAGTAGAATTCGTCTGCCGCGATTGCAATGGACTTCCCATGCTATTGACATTGGATGGTGAACTCACAACAATGCAATGACTCATTTTCGAAACAACGGCTCCCGCAAGGGAAGTGGAAATCCCCGTTAAGGAATCCGCGGCGGAAAAGCCCCGGGGAAGTTTGCGCAACACGGGAATGCAGCATTCGCGGCGTCCCCGCAACCAAAGGAAGGCAAACCATGCATACGGCAATCCTGGCACTCGTCGCTGCTCTGTCCCTGTCCCTTGCCCCCGCAACCGCCTGGACCCAGGCCAAAGTGGATCCGCTCACGATCAAATTCGCCCATGCGGGATCGGCCACCCATCCCTATTCCGTCGGCATGAGCGTGCTCACCCCGATTCTGGAGAAGAACTCCGGCGGGGCGATCAAGCTGCAGGTTTTCTGCTGTGCCCAGCTCGGTTCCGAGCGCGAACTCGCCGAGGGCGTGCGCCTGGGCACTATCCACATGACATCGGTCGCCGCCGAAGGCGCTTTGCCCTCATGGGTTCCGGAGCTCCAGGCGTTCGGTCTTCCTTTCATCATCCGCGACCGGGCACACATCTACAAGGTCCTGGACGGCCAGGTGGGCAAGGAGCTGGAGAGCAAGCTGAACGCGCAGGGGTTCGTGGTTCTCGGCTGGTGGGAACTGGGTTTTCGCAACATGACCACCAAGGACAAGCCGATCCGGACTCCCGACGACCTGAAGGGGCTGAAGATGCGCGTGCAGGAGGCAAAGGTCTGGCTGGGCCTGATGCGCGCTCTGGGGGCCATCCCCACACCCATCCCCTTCGGGGAGTTGTACAGCGCCTTGCAGCAGGGGGTGGTGGACGGCCAGGAGAATCCGATCGTTACCGTCACCTCGATGAAGTTCTACGAGGTGCAGAAGCAGATTGGTCTGACCGAGCATACCTATACCGCGCTGCCGGTGTTGGCGAGCAAGAAATGGTGGGACACGCTGAAGCCCGGCCAGCGGGAGGTAATCGCGGCCTCCGTCAAGGAATCCGTGCCGCTGCAGCGCAAGACGGTCGGCGGGCAGGTTGACGAGGGGATCGCCTTCCTCAAGACCCAGGGGGTCACCATCAACGCAGTGGACAAGGCCAAGTTCATGGAGGCCACCAAGGATGTTCCCAAGCTGACCGCCGACCAGGTGCCCCTGGAATTCGTGCAGCGGATCCGCGACGTCAAATAACGGCGTGTCGCCGGCCGCGGGCGGAGATTCCCCCCGGGGCCGCGCGATCGCAGGGGAAGGAATCGTGCTGGCGATCCTGGATCGTGTCCTCAAGTACGCGCTCACGCTGCTGATCGTCATTCTCACGACCAGCGTGTTTTTGCAGGTGCTGATCCGCTTCGTCTTCAAGTACCCCCTGCCGTGGACGGAAGAGGTTGCGCGCATCGCTTTCGTCTACTGCATTTTCGTCGGTGCCACCATCGCGGTGCGCGAAAAGAGCCACCTCAACGTCGACTTCCTCCTGGTCGTGCTGCCGAAGAAGGTCGCGCGCGCGCTCGTCTTGCTGGGATCGCTTCTGGTGGGAGTGTTCCTGGTTTTCGTGACCTGGCAAGGAATCCTTCTTGTTCGGGCCACCGGTGTGCAGATGACGCCGGTCATGCAGGTGCCGTTCAAGTACCTCTATCTCATCCTGCCGGTCAGCGGGGCCCTCATGCTCCTCTACCTGGTGGCCAATATGCTCGACCTCATCCGCGAAAAAGGCGAGCAATGACGGCCTGGCTGATGCTGGTTCTGCTCTTCGGACTGTTCCTGATAGGGGTTCCCATCACCTTCAGCCTGGGGGTGGCCTCCCTGGTCGGGCTCCTTCTGATGGACGTTCCCCTGGTGGTCATCGCCCAGCGCCTGTGGACGGCAGTGGACACTTTCACCCTGGTGGCTGTTCCCCTGTTCATCCTGGCCGGGGATCTTATGTCGCGCGGGGGCATCTCCCGCCGGCTGGTGGATTTCGCCCAGGCCCTGGTCGGCCATCTGACCTCGGGGCTGGCCATGGTGGCGGTGGTGGCTTGCATGTTCTTCGCCGCCGTTTCCGGCTCGGCAGTGGCCGATGCGGCGGCCATCGGCGGGCTGCTCATCCCCACCATGATCGCCAACCGTTACCATCCCGCCTTCAGCGCGTCGCTCATTTCGGCCGCCGGGACCATCGGGCCGATCATCCCCCCGAGCATCCCCATGGTCCTGTACGGTGCCATGACCAACACTTCCATCGCCATGCTCTTCGCCGGGGGATTCATTCCCGGGATACTGATGGGCGTGAGCCTGATGGCCTACTGCTACTACGTCGGCAAGCAGCGCGGGTACAAAGGGCGCGAGCACAGGGCCCCCGCAGCGGAGGTTTTCCGCGGATTCATGAACGCGCTCCTCGCCATGCTCATGCCCGGCATCATCATCGGCGGCATCATCAGCGGCGTCTTCACCCCTACCGAATCCGGGGTCGTGGCGGTGGTGTACGCGCTCTTCCTCGGGCTCTTCGTGTACCGCGAACTCGCCTGGCGGGATATCCTGCCCATCTTCCACCAGAGCGCGCTGCTCACCGGAAAGATCCTGTTCATCCTCGGCACAGCCTCCATCTTCTCCTGGATCCTCACGGTGCAGGGTATCCCGCAGCAGGTCGCCGATGCGGTCTCCGGCATGAAGCTGGGTTTGGTGGGGACGCTGCTTCTGATCAACATCATCCTCCTGGTGGTGGGCACCTTCATCGACACCATCAGCGCCCTGCTCATATTTACGCCGATCCTGCTGCCCCTGGCCATCGCCGTCGGGGTCGATCCGATTCACTTCGGCATCATCATCGCGGTAAACCTTACCATCGGAATGATTACGCCCCCAGTGGGGGTGGTGCTCTTCGTCACTACGGCCATCGCCAAACTGAGCATCCGGGAGATGATGCGCGACCTCACGCCGATGATTGCGATACTCATCGCGGTTCTGGCCCTCGTCACCTTCTGGCCGGGCCTGGTCATGTTCATCCCCAACCTCCTGAGGTAGCCCTTCCGCCCCCGGTCCGTACGACCCGCGTTGGGGACTTCGGGCAAATCACCAACACAGACGCGAACAAAGCACGATCACACCGAAGAAGTTCTTAACCAGAAAAGGGGCAAAGAAAACATGATCACACCGAAGCAGCTTTTCCTGAAAGTCAACCTCCGCCAGGGCTCGCAGGACCTGGCCTTTACCGCGCATCACCTGGTCTGCAGCGGCTGGGTCGGAAGAGACCCCAAAGCGCTTCAGGCGCACATCGACGAGCTGGCCGAACTGGGAATCCCGGCGCCTACCCGGGTGCCCATCTACATGAACCTTTCGACCTACCTGCTCACCACCGAGGACGAGATTACGGTAGTGAGCGAGCTATCCTCCGGCGAGATCGAATACGTGCTGCTGCGCAAAGGCGGCGAAATGTGGGTGACCGTCGGCAGCGATCACACCGACCGTGACGTGGAGACCAAATCCATCCCTGGATCCAAACAGATGTATGCCAAGGTCCTGGCCCGGGAATGCTGGCCCTTTGCCGACGTGAAAGACCACTGGGACCAGCTGATCCTCCGCTGCTGGGTCTCCAAGGGTGCGGAGCGAGCCCTTTATCAGGAAGCCCCCCTGGCCTCCATACTCGGCCCGCAGGAGGTGTTGGAGAAAATGCCCGCCCTCGGCGAGGGAAAAGACCAAGGGGTGGTCCTTTTTTCCGGGACCGTAGCCACCAAGAGCGGCCTGGTATACGGGGATTCCTTCGAGCTGGAAATCGAGGACCCGGTCCTGAAGAGGTCGATCCGCCACAGTTACCGAGCCCGGATCCTGCCTCAATACGTGTGAACCGATCGGCGGATGGTCAGGAACGTCGTCAGGAAGGTCGTAGGTCGGCTGCGGGTCCAGAGATTGAGTTCGTTTACCTCGGGAGCGGACCCTCGCCCCGGCAGTTTTGATCATCCTGACCGGTAATGATCGAGCGGCAGCAGTGGCCGACGAGCACTCATCCACTACATGAACCTCAGCGGCGGCAGTAGCCCACATAGCTGACCTTCACCGCTTCGTGGTCCGAGTGACGGCAGTGGGTCGAGAGTACGCATTCGCGGCGTTTGAAAGCTGCCCTTCGGCGCGCTTCCTTAATCGGAAATTACCGCAACGGCCTTTATTTCTATCAGTGCTCCAGGTCGGATCAGTCCAGCGATGCGAACTCCGGTAGCGGCAGGGTAGGGCGGACTGCCGAAGACCTTGCGCCGGACCACCGCGGTTTTTTCGTAGTCTTTCAGTTCTACGAAGTAGTCCGTAGTCTCGACCACATGCGAAAAATTCGCGCCCGCCGCTGCCAGTACGGCAGCCATTTTCTCGAAGATGTACTCAGTCTGGCGGACGATATCATTCTCGCCGACCAGCCGCCCTTTCGGGTCGGACGCCGTCATTCCAGATATGAACAGGAGGTTACCGGCTCGAACGGCTGGCGAAAACGTGTATCTGTCGTCCCACCCGGCCGCCGGTATGACTGCCTTGAATGCCTTGGTCATTTTTTACCTCCTGTTCTGCACTTAAGTAGATACGAATGATGCCCGAGCAGCGCCGTTTCTCCGCTCTGGAGAGATACGCGCACAATAAATCGCACCAGGCCCAGGCCAGCCGACTTCGGTTGCACGGATTCGACTTCAAGTTCGGTGTGAACTACGTCGCCAATTAGGACAGGCTTCAGAAACCTGCCGTCCTGCTCGACGAAAGCGACCATTGATTCGGACAGGCGCTCAGACAAAGCTGTTGCGCCAAGCGCGCTCACTGCCATTACGAGGAGCCCATGAGCGACACGCTTTCCGAAGCGGGAGCGGGCCGCGTACTCTGGATCATAATGAATTGGATGTGCGTCGCCGGTGATGGCCGCAAACATCCGGAATTCCTCCTCGCCCAGCGTGCGTGTCTGTCCCTCAAAAACGCGCCCCGGTACGAAATCCTCAAAATACAATTGCGCAGTAACTGTCATAGCTCTTTTCTCATGGATACGTATTTGGGTAATTGATTGCTGATTGACTCCGCTTCCGCGGTGAGAAGCATGACAATCCGATTGCGTCGTGTGCCTTCCAGTCGCTCCTTGATGGCGCCGCAACTGAGGGCCCCCACAGGTTCGCCGGCCGCATTGCGAATCGGCACCCCGATCACGTGCGCTTCCGAAATCAGCCCTGGCCAATACGAGTAGCCATTCTTTTGCGTTTGCCGCAGCAGCTCTCGCACTTTTGTCATCGTTACCCGCGGAAATTCTTTCGCTTCCAGTTTCGCTTGTACCTCGGCGAGCGCGGCGTCGATGTCGCTTTGAGGAAGAAAGGCAAGGACGGCCAGGCCACCGCCCCCAATCCCGAGCGGATAGCGTCCGCCGATGTCCATTACCAGAGACTTGATTGGATATGAGCCGTCTCTGCGGCCAATACAAAGTACGGCACCAGGAATCCTGCGCAGCAGGTAAATAGTGTCGTGGCTCTCGCGCTCTATGCGTTCAATTGCGGGTTCGCCAATCCGTGCCAGATCGAACTGCCGGTTTGCAGCATGACCCAGCATCCAGGCTTCCCCTCCGAGGTGGTAGGAGCGGCTCGCCTTATTGTGTTCGACCAGCCCTTCCTTGCCCAAGTCGGCAAGCAACCGGTGCACGACAACACGATGAAAGCCCGTGGCAGAGGATATCGCTCCGGGGCGTACCCCTTCGGGGCCTGCTGCGGCAATTGCGCGAAGTACCGTCATAGCGCGTGCAAGAGCCACGTTGGGCTACTCCGCTGCCGCGCGCGCCTTCAGCGCGAGCTTGTCAGCCTTGCCGACCGCGGTCTTAGGAAGTTCCGCCAAGCGATGTATTCGGCGTGGTAACTTGTACGCTGCGAGTTCTTTTCCACACCAGTCGATGAGCTCGCTATCCGTGACGCTCCTCCAAAGCGATACATACGCGACGATTTCCTCGCCAAACTCCTGGGATGGCGCACCGACCACCGCGGCGTCGGCCACGTCCGGATGCGCGCGCAGAACACTCTCTATTTCTTCCGGATACACATTGGCACCACCCCGAATGATCATGTCCTTCTCGCGCCCGGTAATCCACACGAAGCCGTCCGTGTCAATTCGACCCAAATCACCCGGTAGAAACCAACCGTCGCGAAATGTGCGTGCAGTCTCCTCTGGGTCGTTATAAAAGCCAGATGCGGTTGCGGCGCTGCGGTAGCAGATACGTCCGATTTTGCCTGGCGCGACGTCCTCAAACGACGCGTCGACGATTCTGACCTGGGTGCCCTGGAGGATCTGGCCTGCGCTCGCAGCTTTGGTCATCGGATGGCTCGGTTCGAGGACGGCAACGCCACCGCCTTCGCTGGAGCCATAGAAGGTGAAAAGATTTGGCGACAGGCATCGTAGCGCCTCTTCTCGCTCCTGAGGATTGAGCACCGCGCCAGTGGAGATGAGGGTACGGAGGCCCGGAAGACAGGGGCCTTTTCTACCGTGCTCGCCGAGTATGCGTCGAATCAGCGTCGGCACGAATGACGCGCTAGTGCAGCCGCTTTCGTTGATCGCATCTATGAGTTCCCGAGCGGGAATCGGAGGCGGCAGCAGCACGATCGTGCCGCCGGCATGCAGTATGCACATGGAGAACCCGCGACTAGCGCTGAAGTAAAGCGGCGTCACGCAAGCAAAGCGGTCCTGTTCGTTCAGTCGGAGGCTGTTCTGGTAAATCAGGAATCGGGAATGGAGGTTGGCATGAGTGAGCAAAGGGCCCTTTGGTCTGCCCGTCGTTCCAGAAGACAGATAAATTGCCAGCGGCAGGCCATTGGCGTCCGCGCGCGGCATCGCAGAGAGTTGCGCTGCCACATTGGCCGGATTCCAGTTATCAGGTACCTCAATAGCCTCGATTCCACCATTCCACGAGTCCCCTGGATTCAGTAGGAGAAGCTTGGCGTGAAAGTACGCGCATACGCGTTCCTTTTCGCCGGACGTCCAGCGGCAGTCGATCGGCACAAACACTACGCCCAGCCGCGCCATGCCGAACAGGAACTCTAGGTGCTCGGGCCGGTCGTTCAACGCGATGCCAACGTGATCGCCGGTACGAATCCCATGCTCTAGCAGAAGGGCAGCGGCGGCGTCTACACGTCGATCGAAGCTTGCATAGTCTATGCAACTGCCACGATACACGAGGGCAGGTTGGGTGGGCCGTCGCCGCGCGTGCTCGCGGATCGCATCAGCGAGATTCAATGTGGCACGTTTTCTTGTCTGCGGCCAAGACCTTCCTGAGCGGGCTTAGGAGAGGCGGCGCACACTGCGTGATCGGCTCTAATGGACAATTCCGCGCGCACTACGAAGGAGACGCGAAGAAGGATAAGACGGCGATCGTGGGCCGAATCATGATTTTCTCGCGATCAGGACCGTCTTCTCGATCTGAAAGACGACCTTGTCGTACTGGTTGAGTACCGTGTCACGAAACACTACAACGCCACGCGATGGGTCGGACGTCGGCTTGCTGCCAATTACCTCAACTTGGGTACGAATGGTGTCGCCTGGGTGCAATGGCGCGAAGAATTGCCCGTTATTGACTGACATCAGGGCGATGACGTTCGTGCGAAACAGACTCTCTGTCATTGCTGTCGAGAACGACATAACGAGCGCGCTCGGACAAATGCGCCGGCCGTACGGCGAACGCTTTGCATACTCCTCATCGATGAACAGCGGCACGTGATAGCCGACCAGCGCGCAGAACAGCGAGTGGTCACCCTCGGTGATGGTACGACCGTAGGTGTCGTACTTCTTGCCAATCTGGAAGTCCTCGAAGAAGTAGCTTTGCATTGCGTTTAATCGAGTTTGAGGTTGCGGTCCCGGACAACTTTTCCCCACATCGGTGCTTCCCTCGCCATCGTTTCCGCAAGCACCGATGGCGGTCCGCCGACGATATCGTTGCCGAGAGCGGCGAGTCTGTTCCGGACTTCCGGGAGAGCAAGTGCCTTATTGATCTCGCTATTGAGTACCGCCACGATCGGGGCTGGTGTTCCTGCCGGGGCGAGAACCGCGAACCAGCTTCCCGACTCCACTTTGTAGCCCTGCTCGGTAAGGGTCGGAGCATCGGGCATAAACTGTGAGCGCTTTCCCGAGGCGATACCTAGCAGCTTCAGCTTGCCGGCCTTCACGTATTGAATAACGGTGGCAGGAAGATCCAACGTTATCTGCACTTCGTTGCCAAGCAATGCGGTGAGCATCGGATTGCCCCCTCTGTATGGAATGTGCTGTGCGTCGAGTCCGCTAACGCTTCGCAGCAATTCGAACGCCAGATGATTCGACGCCCCGTTGCCGTAGGATCCGTAGTTCAACTTCCCGGGGTTTGCTTTGGAGAAGGCGATTAGCTCCGCCAACGAATTCGCCGGCACAGACGGGTGCACAAGAAGCATCCATGGGGCAGAGACGACCATTGAGATCGGGGTGAAGTCCCTGACAGGGTCGTAAGGCAGAATCTTTTGGATTCCCGGATTGACGGCGAAAGTGCTGGACGTGCCCCAGGACAGCGTGTAGCCGTCGGGCGCAGCCTTCGCCGCGTACTCTGTACCGATTGAGCCGCCACCACCTGTGCGTGACTCGATAATAAATGGTACGCCCATCGAGGCTCCGACTTTCTCGAACACGATCCGCGCCACCGTGTCGCCTGAGCCGCCAGTTGGGAAGGGGTTGATCACGCGTACCGGACGGTCCGGGTATTTCTGGGCAGTCGCGGGAAATGCCAGGAGTATGGTTGCCGCGAGTGCGATTCCGATCGCCAGTTTTTTCATTTGAGCCTCCGAGTTCGTTGCATGCATGCCGCGGAAAGTTAGCATGGCGCGCGAGAGGAGGTCAAGAAACGTTACAAGACCAACATATATGTATCATATTGCGTTACATATGATCAGCCGCGGCGATCGACAAAGCGCCGCACCTTGGTCTGGCGACCCGGCTCATAGATATCGGCGCTGTGGGTAAATTCTACGCGCGGCCGTATCCGTGCAGCGTTGTTGATGCGTGCCGTTACCTCCCGTGAAAGCGCGTCGGGATCGGCGCTTGTGCTGGCAATGCGAACTAAAAGTTCATCCTTCGATAGCGGGTCGGTGTCGTTTTCGCGCTGCACGATAACTTGGAACTCCGCTACGCCGGGAAGCGATTCGAGCGCGTCAAGCAATACGGCTGGATTGAGTAGCACTCCCTTAACCTTAACTAAATCGCTGGTTCTAACGATCGGTCCGACGATCCTGTCACCGCTGCGTCCGCAGTCGGGACAAGATCGCCGATCAATTGCGGCGACATCGCCAACTAGGAAACGGATCAGCACCGTGCCGCGTCGATCTAAGTGAGTGACGGCCAAGGCCCCGCGCTCGCCATCCGGCAGTCGGCGCCCGGTCTCGGGATCGACCACCTCGTGGTACTGCGTTTCAGGTGCGGGGTTGTGCCAATCGCCTTCCTCGCGACACTGTGCGAATGCGCCTATCTCGGTCCCACCGTAGCGATTGAAAATCGTCGTGCCGGCTGCGTTGAGCTCGCGCAAACAGCGGCGCAGGTCTTCACGCATAGCAGACGAGGATGCCTCCCCGCTTATTGCACACATCCGAACACTGCGAAAATCTGCCCCTAATTCGATGGCGCGCAGCAGCACCCGGCGCACGAAACTCGGTACACCCCATAGGATCGTGGCGCGGTGGATGGCGATGCTATTAACTGCGTGATCGAGCGGGCGGTGTACGTCGTAGGCACCGAATGCCGCACCTGGAAGGGCGGCGAATATGCTCGCACCGCTCGCGTAGGCATTTGTCGCCGAACGCACAAACGCCCCCATCGGGGCTGGAGTAACCGGAAACAAGTTTGCAATCACGTCCGTATCCTGCATGCCTGAGATATCCGCAAGACGGCGTGACTGAAACATATACATTTGATAATCGTGCGTCGTATTGTAAACCGGCGTCGGATCCGCGGTGCTGCCAGTTGTGTAAAGCACTTCCCATAGCACGCGCTCGTGTAATGGCAGATTTGAGACATTTAACCGGAAGCTGTCCGGTTCGGCCATTAAATCCCCTTTGGGCGTCAGTGGTAGTCGCTCCAGATCGTTGACGTTCGCAATCTGCGCTATATCGATTCCTGCTTCAGCCCAGCGTCGCCGGTAATAGGAATGACCCCGAGCGCATAGCGCCAGCATCGCGCGCAGCTTCTCACTCTGTATGTGCTCGATTTGGTCGAGCGGTTGCCGAAAAAAATCGTCCAAGGCTAAATTCTCCGGCCGCGCATGCGGTGCGCTTCTCGAGTTGGAACGGGACTTTCTGGACGAATTGAGCGCGGAGTGGTCATGTGATGGCAAATCGTACGCCCGCTACGTCCATTGGGGCAAGCGCAAGCGCGCGGTCGTCTATGAATCGGGTGCATACAATATTTGTCCACGAAAACTTTTGAATTGGGAGAAGGTCGGCAATCAGCAGCGCCTTCTACGCTCGATTCAGACCTGCTATCACCGCCACTGGCGGCGAAGGTCGACATGCGGATCCTCGCGCCAATTGCTTTTCTGCCTACTACACGCCGATGTTGGACATTCGTTGTTTGTGAATTGGGCGATAGGGCCGGTACGCTGGCGATATCTGACGAGCTGAAGCGGTTCATTCTGCGTCCGACGGGATCATTTTGCCTCCCCCCGATCGATCGCGCTGATAAGGGCTCCAATGTCTGCCCACCGCCATGCTGTGATTCCCGAGCCGATCTTTATCGGAGCAGGAAAACGTCCCGTTTTAACACCTTGCCACCAGGTTGATTTGCTCACGGGTATGACCGCCGGAATCGGTGGATCCACCTTGCGGTCGTCGATGATGTCGCAGAGCCGGGCATATCCGATTTCTGGCAGTTTGTGTTTGTTCATGGCGGTCGTCCCCCGGTTGAGTTCAATCGTCAGCATCGCGCGCTATCTAAGACCGCTCGAGCGCGCGCGGGCTGCGCCAACCCATAATAGCGCCGAACGCGGCAAATCCAGTTCGATCCCGCCAGAGAGGATCGAACTCCTGACCATCTTGAGCTCTGGTGACGGGGGCGAGGACAGCGCCGATGTGGTCGACCCGCTCGATCATCCGTCAGGAGGCGTAAGAAAGCCGACGCGACCGGACTACAGCCGATACCTTCGCAGGCGGCGGACATTCCCTGTATCGGTCAATCGGAGGCGCGGCACGCGTTTCGCCCACAAAGGGGAACCGGGTGTTGCCGCAAGGAAGTGAAGCTGACGGTGTGATGGTGGAGTGGAGGAGGATCGAACTCCCGACCTCCGCATTGCGAACGCGGCGCTCTCCCAGCTGAGCTACCACCCCAGGAAGACGCACATTTTAGCGCTAAACGGCGCTGGCGACAATGCGCGGTCGTATTCCGTGCAGGGCATCCAAGGGAGCACCAGCGGCGATCCGAATGGGTAGCGGACCGCCAAAACCCAAGGCGCGAAACCATACCCAGGCGGACGGGGCCGTATTGAGACCGGGACCTATTGGACGTTTGGTGCCGTTGATGGCCTAATATTGCGCTATGGAGCTCCACGATCTGTCGAATGCGGAAATTGCCCTGCGGATCGCCAGGGCATTGCGCGCCTGGCGCGTTGATGCCGATGGGGGCGATATGTCGCAACATATGCTCGCGCGCAAAAGCCGCATGGCCCTGACTTCGCTGAAGCGCTTTGAAAGAACCGGCGGGATTACCCTGCGAAACCTCGTTGCTCTGTTTCGCGCACTTGATCTCCTTGAGCGGCTCGAGGGTTTGGTTCCCGAGGCGTCTGGACGGGGGCCTTTGGCGCTGCTCAAGGCGCAGAAGGCGCAGCGGGGGCGTCGCCCCGCGCCGCGCGCCAAAGCGGCGCTGACCAAGGGATCGAACAGCCGCCGGGCGATGCGCGCCTGACTGCGCTTTTCCGACCCTGACCTGCGCGATGACGCGCTACGGCGATTGCGCACGGGCGGGTGCGCGGGTGGATTACATTTGGCTCTGTCGCCAAATTGTTTTTTTCGCAGTGGGTAGCAACTCGCCGGTCAGCGTGCCCCAGCTTTGGCCACGAGCAGACCTTCATCGAGCAACGCTTGCACAATTGCGGCCTGGCGCAAATCCCGCCGGCGCTTCGGTTCGGGGCGCTGAGGTGCCTTTTCGGCCATCCAGCGCTTAAACTCGACAAATGCCTCTGGCGCAATCGTGTGCATTAGGGTCATTCGTCCGGTGACCGCGACGACCACCTGCTCAAAGCGCGGCGCGTTGGTCAGCACGGACGCTCGTACGGCCTGTATGGGCCAGAGGTCGTTCTCATCACCGGAGAATCGGAAGGGATGCGGGTCGCCCCCCTCAGGCTGGCGCCTCAAGAAGTCAACCTCAAATCCTGTTGCATTGATTGCGGTCTCCGATTGCCCTTCTTTGCGCTCGAATGTGGGGTCGGCGGATTGCAGCAATCGCAGCATCGACATGTTCAGCTTGGTGAGGTCTGAAAGGAAACGCACTCGCTTACGGGCATCCCACAGCAGGTCGACATCCTGGGTAGCCAATGCGCCTTGGACAATACGCACGCCAGCGGCCGTTTCGTACGCATACAACGCGTGTGTACCGACCACAGTGAAGTGCTCACCAAGGCCAGCGTCCTCAATAGTTTGGAGTACCGACACGACCATCGACGGCACACGGCCAACTTTCAGCGCTTTGTTCAGGCGCTCAGCGTCCTTAAGGGCCGCCCTGAGGGATTTCAATCGGGCTTGGACCTCTGATTTTCGAGTAGTGAACTCTTCGTAAATGCGTTCGGTCTCAGGCGAGCGCGAACCAATTCGTTCCTGTCGATTGTCAGGCAATGTCTTGACCAAGTATTGGTAGCCCTGCTGCCGTTTCCAGTACATGCCGCCTGCATACGGGCGCGCTTGTGCCTGGATTCGCACGAACTCGTTGAAAACGGTCGTAGAGTCCATGGCTTGCCTGGCGGCGTTGTCAGGGAGGGGAATGTAGTCCATTAGCCGTATAATTATCAAAAACGCATTATATACGGCTAATATCGCTCAATCAATATGTTATTGTATATTTTTCGCAGTAAAGTGCCGTAAACTCGTGGCCCTCAGGCGGCGGGAGGAATGTCACCGCAGCCCCAATCCTCAATCGCACTAACAACACGATTTAGTGACAGAGCCTTATTTCTTGGGAGCGGCCTTTCGTTTTTTCGCCATCGACGCACGGATGCGCATGAGTGTTTGCATGCGTTCGGCCTCGGTGCCCCCTAGCTTCTTTGCAGCACGGTTCAAGTTATCGATCACCCGGCCAGAGAAGAGTAGTTCATCTCCTGGATCCTTGAGCTGGTAGTCCGCCTGAGTCCTGCGGCGATTGGCGAGGTAGGCATCGATGACTTCTCTTGGAAGTCCTGCCGCTTCCGAGAAACTTTTCACGCGCTCTTTGCGCCGCCCGGGCTCGAGCGCTTCGAGTTGGCCGCGGAATCGCACGTTTCGCGCATGCGCGTAAATCTGCATCGAAGTCGGACTATGGTGACCCACGAGCGCCATGATGCGCGAGTCATCGATATCGGAATCTTCCACCAGTTTGGAAATATATTCGTGCCTTCCGCTGTGCGCGCGCACGTGTTTTTTCAGCAGGCCATCTTCTTTCATGTCGCGCACGGTGCCGCTGTATTGAAGCGGAGCGGGCTCGCCGTTCATGCCGATCGTCGGAAAGAGAAACTCGGTATCGCCGAACTCATCGAAGTGCTTCAGCGTGATGTCCTCGAGCTGCGCACTCAATAGCCCGATCGCCGCATTCGTCAGCGGGATCGTGCGCGGCATCGACTTGTATTTGGTGTTCGGAAAGGTGACTTTCCGTGCACCAAGATCGATGTCCTGCCAGCGCGTGACGGCCCACTCGCCGGGACGCGCGCCGGTCTCGCGCACGAGCAAGCAGAGCCGGGCGGCCGAGCGGTAGCGCAACTTCGGGTGATTTAGAATTGCCATCAGACTCCCTTCGTCGCCGGGGGCCATGCGCCGAAGTTTCTTCTCGACGCGGGGCCGCGGGACGCCGATGCAGGGGTTCCTCGGAATGATCTGCCGGTTGACGCAAAAGCGGAGCACGGTGGAGAGCGCGGCGACGGCATTGCGAATCGTGTCTGCCGCTTTCTTTTTCCCGAGCTCGCCGATGATCATCGCTTCGATGTCCATCGGCCCGATCTCTGCGACCGGCCGCTCGCCGAAGCGCCGTAGCGCCTCCTTGATGTGCGTCTGTTCGGAGCGTTGTGTCGCCGGCTTCTTTTGCTTGAATGCGAGCGACTCCTGGTACAGTTCCCAGACGGCGTCAAGCGTGGGGCCGGCCTTGGCCTGGGATTCGTTCTTTTTGAGGTAGTTCTTGTTTGCCTTCTTTGCGGCCGCCTCAGTGGCGTAGATTTTGTCTACGTGCAGGTTCTTGCGGCGGATCTGCACCCGCCAGCGTCCGGTGGGCAGTTCGATGATGGTCATTGGGCGTGTGCAATCCAAAAATGAGGGCGCGGAAAACCCGGTTTTGTGTGCAATTATGTGCAATCATATCGCGCGTAAGTTTTTTATTGCAAGTGAAATCAATAACTAACGAACTTATCATAAGACTGAAAATCCGTGTGTCGGTGGTTCAATTCCGCCCTTGGCCACCACTTATTTTCGGTTAGGATTGTCTAGCTTTTCTCGCGCGGCTTCGCCGTAGGCAAACGCAGAACATTCCCCACGTTCGTCCAACGCCTGCACGCTCGACCGTAGCGCTGGCTATCGACGCGCAGGCGCGACGCTAGCTGATTCTCGTTCGCCGTCCCGCTTCTGCCTGGAATGAGCCGGTCTTGTCAGAGCCCGTAACTCCCGGTTTGCGTCCGGGCCCACGGGACGTTATAGTGCGCCGCATGAGTTTCACGATCTTCCTTCGGGCGAGCTTCGTCGCCTGCGCATTAGTTGCTCACTGTGCGTTTGCCGACGAGTCTCCGACCCAAGCGCCGGAGACTGAATCCGGGATCCTCGGCTATCGCGACGGCGTTCAGCAAATCGTTGATCGCGCCCATGACCTGATCGGCATCCGCTACCGCCGCAGCGGCGACAGACCCCAGACCGGCTTTGACTGCTCGGGCTTCGTCGGCTATGTGTTCCGTGAGGGGGTGGGCCTGATACTGCCTCGCGTTTCCCGCGAAATCAGCAAGACCGGCACGCCGATATCCAAGGATGAGCTCAAGGCGGGCGACTTGGTGTTTTTTAACACCATGCGCCATGCCTTCTCGCACGTCGGTATCTATCTGGGCGATCATTTATTTGTCCATGCACCCCGAACGGGCGCGGCGGTAAGGATCGACGACCTTCAGGAACGGTACTGGGTCAAGCGCTATAGCGGGGCACGGCGAATGTCAGAGAGCGTGGCGTTCTCAACGCAGCGATGATCGCGTCTATTCACGGGCGCTGCGGGGGAAAGCTGAGACTTGGGGTGTTGCTGCGCGATCAGCATTGACCATCGCGCGCGACGTCAGAAAGAAATTTTCAATCCGTGTGCCGGTGGTTTAATTCCGCCCTCGGCCACCATCGATTTTGCCGAGCCTCGCGCCGCAGTATTGACAATACGGGGCCCGTTGGGCCTCTTTCATTTTGGCGTTCCCGCGCTGGTTCTGACCGTCCCGCCGGCCGGGATTCGGCGTTCGGAAATATGCTCGCCACCGCGGCGGTCAGGCAGCGCGTTCCTGCAGCGCGCTAGCGGCGATTCGCCATAAACATTTGAGCACAATCGGAAAAATGTGAAATACCGAGAAACAGTCATTCGGCCAAATAGCCATTCGGCCTATTGACTTCGGTTCCGCAAAGGTGCTCAATGATTCCCAAGGGCAAAGCCACCGAAAGGTGGCCGCGCAAAGCTACCGGCCTAAACGCTCGAAAAGAGCACATGGCGGCGGGGTTGCCGGTCAAAAACCGTCATTCCGCATCAAGCCGTTTCGCAGCGCCGCCCTTGTTGAGTAACCTGCAAGGGGAGATTTCGTCATGCAGCGCGTTGGCCGTCCCGCGGTATCGGACGCAATCTGATTGGGTGCGTCGAGAACATGAAACCATATTCTGCAATCGTTCCCTTCCTCCCGGCTTTCCGCCGCAAGTCTGTTTTACATGGAGCCAGGCATGGTGTCGCCTTCCAGGACGTTTAGGGCTTGGCAATTTCAACTGGCATTTTCGATGGTGAGACTTGTCGAAGAAGGCCGGCGCAGCGAAATGGAGCCGATCGAGCAGTACATGTGCTACTGGGTCAGCTTCAACAACATTTGCGTCACGATTGCGCACGAACAGGGATGCGGCCCGGAGCTGCTGACGGAGGACGGAGAACTCCAGCTGGAGCAGGTCGACGGTTTTGCCATGCCCATTGTGCGCAAACCGAAGGAGCACGACCAGCTGGACGCCGTTTCCAAGGTGCTTTCGCCGCAGGTAAAGGAAAGCCTGGTTCTCCACAAATGCACGCGATTCTTTGTGAACCGGCTCCCGCGCTTTCAGGGGCAGGAATTGACAGTGGACTCCAGAGGCCAGCGATTGAATGGTGTGTTGAGTATCGGCCGCACGGTCGAGGCCGCCAACCCCGTTTGGAGTCCAATCGACCATGTCTTGTACTATGCATATCTCAACGGCGACCGGACCAGCGAAGGCGCAGACAGGTTAGGCAGGGAAATTCTCACCCTGCTCAATACGATTGGAAAAAACCTCTTCCATGGAGGCAAACGTGTTGACGACGCATCGGACATCAATGTCGTGGAACACGCCTTGCCTCTTCTGAAGGAGGTAGTCAATTCGTTTGTCAGCTCACCGGGACGCCGCATGTCCTCGACCAGCCGACCCGCAAATCGGGTGTAGTGGGTCTGCGTCCATCGGCCCGCGCGTTGCCGCGATGGCGCGGCCGGGGACGAACCTGACCGGAGCAATCGGCATGGCCCCGATGGACAAACTTTCCGATAGCCTTGCACCGCTGGCGCAGCTTCGAAGAGCAGGGAGAGCTTTTGCTGCCATAGCCGGCTGCGTTTGCGCGCTGTGGGCGCCTGCGACAGTCCACGCCGCGGATATTACCCTGGGCGTAATCGCCGGGATGTCCGGCCCCGGCGCTACCTATGGCCTTGGCATAGCCCGTGGCGCGGAAATGGCTGTGCGGCAGATCAACGCCGCTGGCGGAATCGGTGGCCGCCAGATCAAGCTGATGATCGTCGATGACGCGAGCAGCCCCGCCCGCTCGGTCATAGCGATGCGGCGCCTGGTGGAGGCGAATGTCGATCTGATCGTCGGCGGCTGGGGAAGCTCCCAGGTCCTCGCCAACATGGGTATCGCCGAGCAGGCGGGCGTCCCGTATATCGTGGCCGGCGCGACCCATCCAGAGATTACCAGCGCGCACAACAGGTGGACGTTTCGCGTCGTTCAGTCGGACGCCACCATGACCGAACAGCTGGCGCGCATCGTTGTCGGGAATCCCGGCATGAAGCGCATTGCCGTGATCAACGATTCCAACGAATATGGCGTTGCCAACCGGCGCGTCTTTGTCGCCGCACTTGCCCGCGCCGGCATAAAACCCGTGGAGGTGCAGTCCTATCAGACCTCCGACATGGACTTCTCCGGTCCGCTCGCCCGCATCCGGGCCGCCAACCCCGACGCCATCGTCCTGTTCGGGACTATCCCCGCCGCGCCGGCGATCATGAACCAGGCACGCGATCTCGGCATCAAAGCGCGCTTCGTGGGCTCCGGGAGGCTTGCCAACGAAGCGCTCATTTCGTCTGCGCCGATAGCTGCAGAGGGCGCCGTCCTGATGACCGATTTCAGCGAGGAAGTGGATGCCGAGGCCCGAGCCTGGGCGGAACTCTACCGAAAGGAATTCGCCGGCCAGCCCGAACCACCCCGTCCCGTGCTCGCCGCCTGGGAGTATCGCGCCATCCGCGGCATCGCCGCCCCCTGCCTGATGCGCGCCGGGCCCGACCGGGCGCGCCTGCGCGATTGCATCGCGAATTGGAAGGGGATGCTATTCGGGGTCAGAGGCGAGGTATACTTCGACAAGACGGGCCAGTTGATCCAGCCGTCGGTGGTCGTCGAGGTTCGCAACGGCGCTTTCCGCCTGCTCAGGAGCGTAAATTGAAGGACAGTGGCACGGGTGGCGCAGGTCTGTCGCGCGGCATCGGCGGGCGCGCAGACTTGCCGACCGGGCGCGGCCGATAGACTCGGGGCAGCCCGTGCGCCGCGCAACACGAACCCCGCTGTTCTGGGTGAGCGCCATCGTTGCGCTGCTCGTGCTTGGACTGGTCGCTTTCGCCGGCCTGGCGAGTCTGGCCATGCGCGACAAGACGCTGGCGGACGAGATGGACAACCTGGCATGGCTCAGCCTGACCCTGGCCGAATCCACGCAGCGGGTCATGTTTCGCGCGGACCTCCTGGTCTCGTCGCTCGAAGAGCAAATTTCCCGCAGCGGGGTGCGTACGCCGGAGGACTTCCGCCGTTATGCCGCGACCAAGGCCATGCATGATGTGCTGCAGGACAGGATCATTCTCGCGTCGGACGCCGATTCATTGCTGCTCATCGACAAGGACGGGGTGCTCATCAATACCTCGCGCACCTGGCCGTCAACGCGGATGGACCTGTCTGACCGCGAATATTTCATCACGCTGCGTGAACATCCGGGCATCGGCTACTTTATCTCCGCGCCGTTGAAAAACAGGCTGACCGGGCAGGAGACAATTTTTTTCGTGCGCCGGGTCAGCGGTCCGGATGCCGCCTTCCTCGGATTGATTTTGGCAAGCATCGCGAAGAGCCGGTTCGAGAAGTCGTTCGACGCAGTCCTGCCCGGCGACGGCACCTCGATTGCGCTTTACCGGCGGGACGGCGTTTTGCTCGCCCGGGAGCCGCAGTCCGAGGGTGAGAGTGAGCCGGGCCAAAGCCCGGCAATTCAGCGCTTCTTCCGCGAGACGATGGCGCGGGCGGAGCAGGGAACGCTGCACACCAGGACCGTCGACACCGGCGCCGCGCCCCAACTCATGGCCATGCACAGCGTTCGCGGCTATCCGCTCATGATCAACGTGAGCAATTCCGAAGCCGTTGTACTGGCTGAATGGTGGAATCTCGCGAAATTGATATTCGCAGTCGCGGCGGCCGCGATCGTTCTGGTAGTGCTGTTGGGTTTCGTTTTTTTCCGCCAGTGGAAAATGCAGGATCAGATTGTCGAAACCGCGCAACAACTCGCACGCGCGAACCAGGAGCTCGCCGCCGCCAACGAGGGGCTCGAATCATTTACCTATTCCGTCGCCCACGACCTGCGCTCCCCGCTGCGCGGCATTGCCGGCTACAGCACCCTGCTCCTGCGCGAGAGCCGGGACCAGCTCGACGAGGAATCGGCGCAGCGCCTTGAGCGGATCAACGCCGGCGCGATGCGCATGGGCATGCTTATCGATGATCTGCTGCAACTGTCGCGAATCGCGCGCATCGGGATGAAACGGCGCGATTTCGATCTGGGCGAACTGGCCCGAGGCGTGGCCGCATCGCTGTCCGAAGCGCATCCGGCCCGCCAGGTTCAGTTTGTGGTGCAGCCGGACATGCGCGCCAACGGCGACCCGAATCTGGTCAAAATCGTACTGGAGAATCTCATTGGAAATGCGTGGAAATTCACCTCGCGCACCGACGCCGCCCGCATCGAAGTGGGAGCCGAAGAAGGCAAGGTCGGAACCAGTTACTTCGTCAGGGACAACGGCGCAGGCTTCGACATGCGCTATTCCGGCAAGCTGTTCAAGGCGTTCCAGCGCCTGCACCGCGCCGACGAATTCGAAGGTACCGGCATCGGCTTGAGCATCGTGCATCGCATTGTCATGCGCCATGGCGGCAAGGTCTGGGCCGAGAGCGAGCCGGGAAAAGAAACGGTTTTCAGGTTCACGCTTTGGACGACGCCATGATTTCGCCGATCCTGTGCTGTTGGTCCGGTCAAAGCGCCATCAGCCGGGTTGCACGGGCCTGGACGACAACTGAAGTGACGTCGCATATGAAAACAATCTTTCTGATCGTATTCTGCATGTCGGCGCTATCCGCAACGGCAATTGCCAAAATGCCGGGCGAGGTCGACGAAGGCGGCGTGCTGCGCGACGCGCCCTTGTACGGGTTTGCCGGCGATTACCGCAAGCTGTCCGAACTGCGCGGCAAACCGCTGATCATCAATGTCTGGGCCAGTTGGTGCGGCCCCTGCCGGGCGGAGATGGGCTCGCTCGAGCGGCTTTCGCGCCGTTTCAACGGCAAGCAATTCAATATCGTCGGCGTTTCGACCGACGACCACGCCAACCTGGCCGCGGCCTTTCTGCGCCAGACCGGGGTCACGTTCGACAATTATCACGACCGCAACCTGCTGCTCGAATCCATGCTCGGCGCCAACACGATTCCCCTGACCGTCCTGGTCGACGCGCACGGCCGCGTGGTCAAAAAAATCAGGGGATCGAAACAATGGGACAGCCCGGAAGCGCTGGAGCTGATCGGCAAAGCCTTTCGCAAGAAGCTCTGAGCCAGGCGCGCGGCGCCCGCTTGCGTGCGCATCGATGCCGGCGGCCGCTGCAGCGCGAAGGCTTATCTGGGCATGGTCATCCTGGTCGCGGCGTAGAGCGCGGCCACCGGCACCACCCGGCCGTGCAGCGGCAGGATGCGCTCGACCGGGAGCTTCAGGCGCTCGATGTTCTCGACCAGGTTCACGTTATTCGCGTTCGGCGTCGCGGGCGGCGGCGCGTTCGGCGGGCCGGGCGTATAGGCGTCCGCCTCGATCAGCAGCTTTTGCGCGGGCAGGTACACCATCAGGAACGCGTCGTGGTGATTGCCCCCGGTGATGCGGTGGATCGCGAGCTTGCGCGTACCGTCGCCCAGTTCCAGCTTGTCGTTCACCGTCCTGAAGCGGGGCTTCTTGCCCGATTTGGCGAGCCGGTCGGGATTGATCCTGTTCGGCACCGCGAACGCGCGCTCGAAGTACGCCCGGTTGCCGGCGTGAACGATGAGGGTCGCGCCCTCGGCTGCTGCCGCACGCAGCCCGCCCGAATGGTCGAAATGGCCGTGGGAGTTGATCACGTAACGGATCGGCTTGCCCGGCGCGAGCTTTCTCACCTGCTCGATGACCGCGCCGCTGCGCCCGTCGTTGAGCGGCGCCTCCACCAGCACCAGATAATCCTTCATCTCGACGGCGACGCTGTTGTGCGAGCCGCCGGCCACGAACCACACGCCCTCGGCCACCTTGTCCGCGGTCACGCGCTCGGTGGCGTTGCGCACCGCATCGGGCACGCGGATGTCGGCCGGCACGTTCGGCTGCACCTCCTTGACGCTGACCTCGAGCACGGCGTGCCCGCCCTGCGACTGCTGGATCCGGGTGGGGAACATCACGCCGCCGAAATCGCGGTAATCCGAGTAGCGGGTGACGGCCCTGGTCTCGCCCAGAACCGGATCGGGCAGCCGCGATTCGATTCGCTCGACCAGGTAGTCTTCGTTGATGAAGGCGGTGGCGGCGAAGTGTCCCGGCTGGGTGAATGAAACGGCGGCCAGCGATCTTCCGTTGTGCGTGCGCCATTTCAGCGTCGCGTTGTTCCTGATCGCCGCCTTGATCACGCCATGCGGCGTGATCCACAGTTGGTGCACCCGGTCGGCGACGAAGCGCGGCCCCGGCGCCGGCGCGCCGGCGGTCTGGTTCCAGGCATGGTCCCCGCTCAGGTACTGGTCGTTGCGCTGCTGGCCCGCAAGCGGGTAGCCGCCGCCGCCCTTTGGCTCGGCGCGGCTCAGCGTGATTTCCTCGCGCATTGAGGCGGTGTCGTAGTTGATGGTGCGGATCTGGCTGTGGACGGTGATCTTCGGCCAGGGCTTGCCCGGCTCGAAGGCCTGGCCGTAGGTGTAGCCGATGCCCTCTGCCGCATAGCGGATCGAATTCAGCTCACTCGTGCCCATCACGCCGGACGCGCGCCGGAGCACACCCGCGGCTTCCACGGCGGATGCCGTGCCCGGAACAAACATCAGGGCAGCGGCCGACAGCGTCAGCCAGGTCAATGCGCTTGGTGCGATCATTTTCTTCTCCGTTTCCTGGGATGCAGGAACGTAAACAACTTGAAATGCCATTTATTCCTGCTATGCGCCGGGCGCAATATCCACACCGGGCACAGGGTCGGCGGCAGTCTTGGGCGGGACGAGGCGCGGGCGAAAAGGGTAGAATCAGCCCTGCATCGCAATCCGAATTTTCCATCTTCACGGGATGACATCGACATGCGCAAATACCTGCACATCAATCTTCAGGATCGCTCGGTCAGGACGGACGAACTGCATGGCGTGGACATAATCCGCGCCGGCCGGCACTTCATCGCCAAGACCCTGCTCGAGCTCGGCACGGCGAAAGTCGATCCGCTGTCGCCGGACAATCCGCTGATCTTCTCCGCCGGCCCGTTCGCGGGCACCAACTTCTCCAACGCCAACCGCCTCTCGGTCGGCTGCAAGAGCCCGTTGACCGGCGGCATCAAGGAGGCCAATTCGGGCGGCACCTTCGGTTTTGCGCTGGGCCAACTCGAAATTGCCGGGTTTACGCTCTACGGCGCGTGCAAGGAGTGGGTCGTGATCCGCATTACCAGGGAAGGCGCCATCACCTATGAGACCGCCGAACCCTACATGGGCAAGGGCACCAACGAAGCCGCGGCGCTCTTGTTCGAGCAATACGGCAAGAAGATCGCGTTCGCCCTGTGCGGCCCGGTGGGCGAGTACCTGGGCCTGATGTCGGGCATTTCCATCACCGACACCGACGGGCGGCCGTCGCGCCTCGCCGCGCGCGGCGGCGTCGGCGCGGTCATGGGCTCGAAGATGGTCAAGGCCATCGTCATCGACGTGCACAAGATGCCGACCTTCCACGACCGCAAGAAAGTCATGGGCGCGATCCGCGAATACGGCGCGCGCCTCGCGAAGGAGCCGGCGATCAACACGTTCAAGACCACCGGTACCGCGATGATGGGCGACATCACCAACCGCATCGGCGGGCTGCCGGTGCGCAACTTCAGCAACGGCCGTCTGGTGGAAGCTGCCGAAGGCCCGCTGATGCTCGGCGGCGACTTCATCCGCGAACTCAACTCGAGCCGCGGCGGGCATATCTCGCACGCCTGCATGCCCGGCTGCACGATCGAATGCAGCAACGTCTACGTCGACGAAAACGGCAAGGAGCTGGTGTCGCCGCTGGAATACGAGACCCTCGGCCTGATGGGCAGCAATTGCGGCCTGACCCACCCGGACCAGGTGGCCAGGGTCAATGCCGTCGCCAACGATCTGGGCATCGACACCATCGAGGCCGGCGCCACGATTGCCGTGCTGATGGAAGCGGGCCTGGGCAGATTCGGCGACGAAGCGTTCATGCTGCAGGTCCTGGACGACATCCGCCGCGGCAACGAGCGCGGCCGCATTTTCGCGCAGGGCGCCGCCCGCGTCGGCGCGCATTACAAGGTCGCCCGCGTCCCCGTGATCAAGAAGCAGAGCATCAGCGCCTACGACCCGCGCGTGATCGAGGTGACCGGCATTTCCATGATGGTCACGGCGCAGGGCGCCGACCATACCGCGGGCAATCTGCCGGTGTTCGACTGCAAGGACAAGACCACCGCGCAACTGGTCGAGGCGAGCCTCGGCATCCAGATCGCGTGCGCCGCGGCCGATTCGCTCGGCCTGTGCATCTTCGGGCGCTCGGTCACCAACGTCAGCGCCGAGCTCATCGTCACCGCGTTGAACGACGCGCACGGCACCAGCCTCGACACCTCGTTCATGCAGACGCTCGGGCGCGACGCGCTGAAGATGGAGTGGGAGTTCAACAAGCAGGCCGGTTTCACCGAAAAAGACGACGAGCTGCCGGAGTTTTTCTACACCGAGCCGCTCGCGCCGAGCAACAAGGCCGCGCGCCACCACACCGCCGAAGTCAACCGCAGCTTCCGCGAGCTGCTTGCCTGAGCCGGCCGGGGGCGGTCACTGGATGCGCCACCTGCCGGATGCCTACGGCGATGGCCCGGCAGCCGCGGAGATGGCCTTCCTCCAGCCGCTGTTCGACCGGTTGGCGGCGCGCGACCACGATGTCGGCGGACTGCCTTTCGTCACCCTGAGTTACGCGCAGAGCGTGGACGGCAGCATCGCCACGCACCCGTCGCGGCCTTTCGCTCTGAGTTCCGAAAAATCCTTCGAAATGACGCATCTGCTGCGCTCCCGCCACGACGCACTGCTGGTGGGCATCAACACCGTGCTGGTGGACGATCCGCGCCTGACGGTGCGTCATTGCGCAGGCGACAATCCCCAGCCGGTGGTGCTGGACAGCCGCCTGCGCTTTCCCGGCGATGCCAGGTTATTGGCCCATCCCGACAAGCATGCGCTGCTGTTCACCACCAGTGCCGCGCGCGCGGATGAAGTCGCCCGCATGAAAGCCAGGGGCGTGTCGGTCCAGGTTCTGCCCAAGGACGCGCTGGGCCGGGTGGATTTGATCGCCGCCGTGCAATGTCTCGCCGATCTGGGCGTGAAAAGACTGATGGTGGAGGGAGGCGCGAGCGTCATCAACAGCTTCTTGCACAGCCGCCTGGTGGACTACTGCGTCATCACCGTGGTACCCAAGCTCATCGGCGGCGTCAAGGCGGTGGACAAGCTTTGCCCGTCCGACGATCTGCCGCCCTTATCCATCGCCGGTTGCCGCTACCAGCCCTTGGGCGGCGACCTCATCATCCACGGCAGTATCGGGAAAGCTTGAGCGGCCATGCGCGCCAACGCCCTGTTCCATGTGGCCGAACGCCGGGTCGAATGCAGGGAAGTGGCCCTGGCTGCGCCCGACACGGGCCAAGTGCTGATAAAGAGCCGCTGCTCCGCCATCAGCTCCGGTACCGAGGCGATGATTTTCAGCGGCGCGTTTCCGCAAGACACGACGTTGGACGCCAGCATCGAAAGCCTGAAACGCGGCTTTGCCTATCCCTTTTCCTACGGTTACGCCTTGGTGGGCGAGGTGTCGGCAACCGGCCCCGGCGTGGACCAGGCTCTGATCGGCAAGACGCTGTTCGCGTTTCATCCGCATCAGGACTGGGCGGTCGTGCCGCTGGACGCCTGCCTCAGGATTCCAGACCACGTGCCCGCCGAGGCGGCGCTGTTCTTGCCGCAGGTGGAGACGGCGCTGAATCTCGTCATGGACGGCGCGCCCTTGATCGGCGAGCGTGTGCTGGTGTTCGGCCAGGGCGTGGTGGGAATGTTGACCGCCGCCTTGCTGGCGGAATTTCCCCTGGCGCGCCTGGTTGCCGTCGAACCATTGGCGTGGCGGCGCGAACTGGCAAGACACTGGGGCATGGCGGAAACGGTTGATCCAGCCGATGCCGGAGAGTGGCAGGCCC
>JGI1356J14229_10000548_pt1 | contig 35246 bp, 33 predicted proteins | sample Subgrocontami58m_FD_14229 | JGI IMG/M metagenome (IMG submission 14229) | reverse complement strand
TTTGCAAAAGGTGCGTGGCGAAGGAATGGCGCAGCACGTGCGCGCTCACCGGCTTGGTCAACCCGGCGCTGGCCGCCGCCTGCTTCAGCGCCCGGTGCAACACCGAATCATGGAGATGATGGCGGCGGATCACGCCGTCGTCCGGATCGACCGAGCGCGCTTCGGAAGGGAACACATACTGCCAGGCCCACTCGTAACCGGCGCGCGGGTACTTGCGCGCGAGCGCGTAAGGCAGATGCACCTCGCCGTGCCCCTCGCGCAGATCGATCGCGTGCAAGCGTTTCGCCTCGCCGAGCTGCGCGTGCAGTGTTTGCACCAGGCGTTCCGGCAGCATGGTCACCCGGTCCTTCTCGCCCTTACCGTCGCGCACCAGGATCTGGCGATAGGCAAAGTCCACGTCCTTGACCCGCAGCCGCAGGCACTCCATCAGGCGCAAACCCGATCCATACAGCAGACCCGCCATGAGCGCGTGCACGCCCCTCAACTGCGCCAGCAGGGACTCGGCTTCCAGCGGTGAGAGCACCACGGGAAGGCGCACCGGACGCTTGGCGCGCACCATGCCGTCCAGCCACGCGAGATCCCGGCCGAGCACCTGCTTGTAGAGGAAAAGCAAGGCGGCGAGAGCCTGATTCTGCGTGGCGGCAGCCACATTGCGCTCGACTGCGAGATGGCTGAGAAAGGCGCTCACATCCGGCTCGCCCAGCGTCGCGGGGTGGCGCTTTCCGCTCCAGAAGATGAAACGCTTGATCCAGTGCGCGTAGGCCTCCTCCGTGCGGCGGCTGTAGTGCAATCGCCGGATCGCCTCGTGCACTTGGTCGAGCAACCGAGGAGAATGCGGCGCCGGAGTCTCAATTCCATTATTAACAGCAGGTTGGTTCATCGCAATCGACCTATCACGACCTGTGTTTTCATACAGTACGCCTATCCCCGTGTTTTTGCAAGCCTTCGCCGCGCGGTGTAGCATGGGGCCATGGGTTTATTTGTGTTTAGGCAAATGATTACACGTTCGGCGTTCGTTGCGCACATTGCTCGGGAGAATTGCGTTGCCCATTGATCGACTCGATTTCGATAATCTTTCGGAAAATGACTTGACGGAACTGATCGTTGGCCAAGTCCCAGAAGGACTACGCATCGACTACAAGCGCGATCTCTACGGAAATTCCGATGCCGACAGGCGCGAAGTTCTGAAAGACATTTCGGGATTCGCCAATGCCTTCGGTGGACATCTCATTGTCGGGATGGAAGAGCAAAATGGACTCGCAACCAGTATTCCTGGTGTGCCGGATGTCGATCCGGACAAAGTTGTCCTCTGGTTTGAGCAGCTTGCCAGAACTGGGCTTGAACCGCGAATTCAAGGTCTTCGTACCCGGGCGGTGCCACTGTCCAGCGGCGCTTCCTGTTTTGTGCTTCGTATTCCTCGAAGTTGGCATCCGCCTCATCGAGTGAGCGCACAAAATTCAAACCGCTATTGGATTCGTAACTCCGGCGGAACACATGAGGCAAGCGTGGACGAGCTAAGAACTTTATTCACAATCGGAGCCGATGCGTCACATCGCGTACAGCAGTTCCGCGATGAAAGGCTACGCGAGATCACCATTGGTCAAGGGCCTCGGCCATTAATGGGCGATGGACGAATGATTCTCCATATTGTTCCTTTGTCCGCTGTTACGTCATCTTGGCAAGTCGATCTTGCAAGGGTTGCTGAACTCCATCGGGCCTTTTCTCCGATTGGTAGCACGGGGATGCCCCGCTTCAATCTTGACGGCTGCGTAATCGAACGAGGTGGCGAGCACAACCATGGCTACACGCAGATTTTTAGAAATGGCTCTATTGAAGCAACAAAGGCTTCCATTGTCGGCCCGTATGACGGAAAAAAGTACATTCCCTCCGGCCCGTTGGAGACACACGTATTCAAGTCGTTACCGTATTACATCAATGGACTGCGCGATCTTGGAGTCCCTCCACCCCTAATCGTTCTGATCACCTTAGAAGGAGTAAAGGACGCAGCCTACAAAGTGAGCAATAGCATTTTCGATGACCAGGAACCCGTCATCGAACGAGATGTCGTGTTCCTGCCGGAGTGTGTCGTCAATGAATACGGCGAAGTCGCTGAGTACCATAGAGCAGTGAAACCGGCTTTCGATGCGCTCTGGAATACAGCCGGGTACAGTTCTGCGCAGACGTTTTCCGCCGACGGCATCTGGATCGGCAATGCTCGGAATCGTTGAAATCGGCGGCTCGCTATCTGTACGCCGAACTTTAGCTGGTGCGGACGGGCCGGAAGCGTCGTACCATTTGTAAGCATCGTGCGGGCCCGCCGCACAGCACGACGTTATGCGGCAAAGATGAAGCTCCGTATACCAGTCACGACACTTGCATTTGCGTTGTCAGCAACATTGGCTGTTTCAGGTTGCGCAATACTACGGAATACCACCTATAACCTATTAACAAGGCCCTCGAGTAGTGGAGCGAATGAATTTGATTTCGTTATAGGCGTTGATCTCATCAAAGACTTAGGCGGCGATGAAGACAAAGTCGTTGCTGATGTGCTTCATACCGAATTGAACAGGCGTCAATATTGTCCGAAAGGTTATGAGCTCACTTTTCGTGCATTTGCACAAGGTGGTGGCTATCTTCTTTTTCGCGGTCGATGCCTGTAGTCGCACAGAAGCCGCCACTCGACTGTTGAATGCCTGCTGTCGGGGAATTATTACTCCGCTTTGAGCACGAACAGGACAGCCAGTACTATGAGTGACATATGCCGTTGCCGCATAACATGGCGGTGTACCCGGACGCGCGTGAGGCATCGCGCGTTGGTAACGTGTCAGTAGCCGCGCGCCGGTAACCTCCACGTTAGGCATCGATAGAGCCGCCCATGGCGCTAGATCCAAGCCCGAGACTTGAGCTTCATTGGTCTCATAAGGAAAAGGGCGTTGCCCGTGCTGCCTTTGACAGCGCTCTGGCGCGTGAGAATGCGAGCATTAGGCGGGAGGTCGAGAATATGCTCCAACGGTCCAGTGAGCCGAGCGCCGTATGGGACGTTCTCGAATTCCTCGCAACTAAGCAGCGCGAGATCGAACGGAAGTACGACTACCGCTACTCGGTGCTCACGGGCGTATTCGCCCGTCTACTTGCCGAAGCCTGGATCACTGAAAAGGATCTTGTCGGGCTTGGTGCTGAGAAACTCGAGCTCATACGGCGCGGAGCTGGAACAGTGAGGGAACTCGATGCCTAACATGGCGTTGGTGCGGACGCGCCGCGAGCTGGCGTGCTTATTCAAACGGTGTGCCGCAGCGCGCCGCACAACTCCACGTTAGGTGGCTCTAATGAGCACAAATGCGACTCGCAATGAGGCTTGCGTTCCGGGGGCGGGGGCGGCTCGAGCACTCTCCCCACACGTCGCGCTTTCATTGCTCGCTATGGTCGTACTGCTTTACGGTTGCGACTCAAAGCTAACTCCCGACCAAATTGCCGCAATAGAGAAAGTGGAGGCTGAGAAAGCTGCGTACTTACGCGACTTTCAGCCCCAGATGGATTCTCTCAAGCGCTGCACGGATGCAAGCTTGGATTCTCTCAAACGCTGCATGGATGAAAGCCTGGTCGAACGGTGTGCTGCCCGCTGTAAGCCGAAATTCAAGCCGGGCAGCGAAAAGCAAGTAGAAATCGAACGCTGTGCTGATCGCTGCCTAGACGATGTAGGAGAAAGGCGGCTGGTTTCCGAGCTTTGCACGAAGAAAAGTGAAGACTCAAGCTCTTGTGGAAAGCAGTTCGCAACTGCATCGAAGCCATCAAGCGCAGACTACGACCTTGCATTAAGAATCTGCATTGAAAAAGACGTGCCAAGTGACTACTGCACAGGTAAACGGAAGTACAAGTAGTCTCCGTCAAGGAAAATAAGGAAGTAGTCGCAAATGAACGAGCACGAACAAGCGTTTGAAAAGTACATGCGCTCAGTCCAGCTCTTAATGCTGGACTTTCAGTTCATCGAGGAACTACTGAAAATAGTTGTTGGTTGCTCTTATGAGGCATTGCGGCGCTCGGCGCCTTCACTTGTCCGCTTCCGGCCAACTCGCGGGGACCTCGAGAAAAAGCCACTGGGTCGGCTGATTGACAACTACGAGGACGTGTCACGCAATGAGACTCTGGTAAAGCAATTGCGTGCTGTTGTTCAAGACCGCAACTTTTGTGCGCATCAGTCCCTGGTGCTGCACTTTGAAAAGCAGCAGGATGTTCAGTATCTTCAGAATGAGTGCCTGCGGCTCGAAGCGATACGACAGAAAACCAAACCATGTGTGGAGGCCTTGCACGCTGAGTTCGAGCAATTCGTTAGCTTTCTGCAAGAGCCACCTAACACCACAATCGAGAGGGACGCGCCGCAAGCGGCGCGCCCCTCATTGTGAACGTTAGGGCTCATGCGTATCCTGACTCTCCTCGGCTGCTGCGGCGTTTTTCTCGCCGGCTGCTTTCCCGCTATTGCGCCGTTCCCCGAGTACGCCGACGCGTGGATTGGAAAGCCCGTCGATCGTCTGGTTGCGGCCACAGAGCGCCCGGAAAGTTATGCTTCGAGAAGTCATTCGCAAGCGCGCTTTTATCAACTCGCCAACGGAAACGGCGTTTATGCCGCGGCGGAACGAGAAGACTGCATCGTGCATTGGGAATTTAATCGGGAGCGCCTTATCGTTGCGTACAAAACCGAGGGTGAAAAATGCCGTTGAGCCCTAACCCTGTGTTGGTGCCGACGGGCCGCGAGCGTCGCGTCCCATCAACCGCCTTGCCGGCCCGCGGCACAACACCACGTTGGGCGACTTAAGAATGGTCCGCGCCGCTCTGACATTTCTATTCGCGTTGTGCGCCGGTTGCGCAACGACGTCGGAGCCGTCGCTTCATGAACTCGAAGCATTCGATAGCTGGGTTCACTCCGCGTTCTCGAAAGCCGATCTAAGTACGGCATCGTCAATTAGAGCCATTGGCAAACTGCTTACTGAATCGTCTGTCCCGTACGAGGCAGGGCACGCAGTGGGTAAATGGCGGGTTACTACGTACGAATTTGACGGGCTAACGATTGTTGCACTCGTTCAGGAGGCACAACCACAAAGGGCACTCCTTAGTGGCATCATAATACTAAGTTCCGCGTGGCCGTTAACGAATGGCTTAGCGGTCGGCGTTCCGGTTTCAAAGATCAAGATGCCGGTGCCACCAAGCGACAAGCCACTGAGATACTGTGGCCTGAATGAATGCGTCGAGTTCGGCGAAGAAAACGGCCAGATCTCAAAGATTATGCTGTCACTATATGCAGAGTAAGTCGCCCAACCCTTTGTTGCTGCGGACGGGCCGCCAGCGTCGTGCCAGCGCAGCGGTCATCTTGGCCCGCCGCAGAACAACACGTTAGGCCTGGAGCCCAGATATGCCAATGGTGCCCGTAGTTGTTGATAGCTCGACCGTAGCAATCACATCTGCAATTTCTGCTGTAGTCACATTTGGCTTTTGCGGAGCGCTTGGACTGAGAGCAGGGCCTTCGCTTGCCATCGCGGCTGGCGCCGGGATTGCGCTTTACAGTCTTGGGGTAATACCCGTTGGGTTGCTCGTAGTAGTTGGCATTGGTATGGTCGGCGCCATTTTCAGAGTACAACGGAAAAAGTGGGTTCAGCGCGAAACCAATGCCGTGGATTACATACCCGCGCCCAGGCTCAATGCCTCGGCCCCGCCAAATCGAAAGTTGTCCAAGGCAGACTATGCGCTATTCGGTGTGCTGTTTCTAACCGCACTTTTCCTACTCATATGGCAGCTTCGTTAGTGTTTGCCGTTGCTCGCCGCATGAGTGCGCCAGGCCTAACCCGGCGGTCAACACGGACGCTGCGCGATAAAGCCGCGCAGCGCCGGTTACCTCCACGTTAAATTGCTAGGCGCATGCACCCGACACTTGAATTGATCGCGGTGGTTTTGCTCGGCGTCGGAGCATTTGTCGCCGCTCGGGTCTCGCGCTCCCGCCACGTCGCGAAATTCGGCCCGCCACCCGCTGGCTCATCCGTGCGTACGTTGGCATGGTTTGTTCTTTGCTCGGCCGTACTCGCATCGCTCGCTTGGTGGTCGGTGTTCGCTTTCGGCGCCGTATTCGTAGCGCTTATCCTTTTTTCCCAGCTTGTCGGCTTCCGCGCACGTTCGTGGGGTCCATGGCAGCAGTTTCGCGACGGAGCCATTGTTTCCGCTCTATTTGCGGCACCGCTAATCGTTGTGGCACTGTGGTTTATCAATGGCTAGCAATTTAACCCGTAGCTGGTGCGGACCGGCCGCCAGCATCGCGCCACATCAACTGTCCGTGCTGGCCGGCCGCACAGCACGACGTTAGGTTACTCAAGCCATGGCACACTTCTTACACGTCTCGGCACTCATTGGGGTATGCATTATGGCTGCGGGAACCCATGCGCAAGATGCTTCGGAGCAAAAGGCGCAGGGGTTTATCGACGTGTTCTTGACCACATGCTTAAAGCACTACGGCAAGCCGGATGCATTGCGCGCGGATCTGGACCAACGTCGTTTACCCCAGGTCCCCGCTCAATACGCGTCATTCTTTCTCAACGGAAAGGAAGGGCACGCTTGGTCGGCCACAAACCCAATGGGTGAATACGTAATATCACTTCGGGCAGATGGTGTATGCGCCGTTTTTGCGCGGCGGGCAAAGGACACGGAGGTCCAAAAGCTCTTTGCCACATTAGTCGAGGGGCTAGCTATACCGCCCATGACGGTGAAGAAAGAGGAAGACAAGTCCTCGATGACGCCGAATGGGCCGACGAGGTATGTCAGTTATACCTACTCGAAAGCAGAAGCTAAGGGTTCGCTTCACTTTGGCCTGACCACCGCATCGTCCGAGAGCGCCGATCTTCAAGCTATGGCTACGCTATCAATGGTGCGCAATGAGTAACCTAACATTTAGCTGCTGCGGACGGGCTGCCAGCGCAGTGCCAATGCGAGCAACGGCGCTGGCCCGCCGCAGAGCACAACGTTAGGCCACACAATATTCGGAGGATGAGGTGAAAATCTACCGCGGACCACAATCTACCGAGGAAGCTTCCGTCACGGACGAAAAGAATGCTGCCGAGATCGGAAAGAATTGGGCGCCTGGGGAGACGATCGTATTTGATGGCACCATCGACAAGACCGGTGTACGCCATACAAGCATTGGGATAGAAATTGAGGAAGCCGATATCGTGGCGCTCACCCGCGCGTTCTTGAAACACCGTGATTCCGGACGCAGAGAACTGATTCATCAACTGACGGAAGCGCATGAGGAGGAGGTCAACGGCTATCGGGAGGCGTTTGTTAAGCTAATCAATCTTTCGCACAAGATAGTTGACGCACCCTCCAAGCAAGAATTTGCCGAAGCCATGCGGGCGGTTGTGGATCACTATGACCGGTTTAATGTTCATGATGCAGAGCGGCCCCCAGATTTGAAGTGGGTCAAGTGGAGTGAAATCTAGATGTGGCCTAACCCCGCAGCCCACCCGGACGCGCGGCGAGCACCACGCCATAACAAGCTTTATCGCCTGCGCGCCGGTGGCCGCGAACGTTGGGCCCCATGAGCCTCTCCATCGTTCCACTCGCTGAGTCGCATTTCGAAGGCTTACGACGTGCCTTTGATTCAATTGCACGCGAGAAATGTTATCTCGCGTTTTTCCAAGCGCCTCCACTGGAACAAGGGCTCGCATTCTATCGGAACATAGTCACAAACGACCTCTGCCATTTTGTAGCGCTTGAAGACGATGTCGTTGTCGGCTGGTGTGACGTCCTTCCCACTCACGGTGAGGCCCGCGCTCACGTCGGAACCCTGGGTATTGGGCTTATTCCTCAAGCCCGTCGCATGGGCATTGGTGCAAAGCTCATTGAGGCCGCACTCGCGAAGGCTTGGCGCAAGGGCTTCTCTCGCGTCGAACTCACTGTACGGACCGACAATGCAAACGCCAAGGCACTTTACGAGCGCCTTGGTTTCGTTCTCGAGGGCGTTAACCGCAATGCTTTCTTCGTCGACGGCAATTTCTATGACACCTACTCAATGGCGCTGCTCCGTTAAAATGGTGCCCAACCCGGCAGTCGAGAGGGACGCTTCGCGGCGATGCCCCTCGCGCCCCTCACTTCTACGTTAAGCATCTTCATGGACGAGAGAATCATTAGAGGTCCACCGTTTGTCGCGGTTATCGTCGCATGCGCGCTAGTGGGAGCTGCCGTTGCACATCAAAAAGGTTTTGATTCGTTTGGGGTAGTAATCGGCGCTGCATTTGGCTCCTTTGCAAGCGCTGCAATTATGCTTATTGCATCGGCCTATCGGTCGATTGGCCCGACACCCAAGACCGCCAACTCCCGGTCGCATCAGGGTATAAACCTCGGCCGTTGGGGCGTCCTGATAGGGGCGCTCGGCTGGAGCGTAGGGGTCTTCGTCTCACAAATTGCTGGTTTCGCCGTCGTTGCGTTCGCCTTCCTGGTTGGATTTGCCGGCATATTGGTTCATTTCGCAATTGTCTTCAGAAAGCGTGACAAAGATGCCTAACTCCGCGTTCGAGAACGGACGCGCCGATAAGCAGCGCGCGTTTGGTCTGCGTCCGTGGCGGCGCGCCGCTCACCGCGAACGTTATACCTCACCATTCGCACCGCGAAGGCTCTAGACATAGCTACGGCATTGCCGTAGTATGGGCCCATGTTCGAGTTCATCGAGGCACCCTTTTTCACCAAGGCTCTTGATCGGTATCTCGATGATGACGAGTACCGCGAGTTACAGAGTCATCTGGTTAAACATCCGGAGTCCGGAAAAGTGGTTCCAGGATCCGGAGGCGTACGAAAACTTCGTTGGGCTGCCGAAGGGCGCGGAAAACGCGGCGGCTTGCGGGTAATCTATTACCTACGGCTGGCTCATGGGCACATTTGGATGCTTACGATTTACGGCAAGAACGTAAGTGAAAACATCCCGCCACACGTCCTGAAATCAATGAAAGAGGCAATTGACGATGCGAAAAATGACTGAAAAGCAATTGAAGAAATGGGAGCAATCCCGCGATATTGGGAAAGAAGTCCTTCAAGGAATTCGTGACATCAAAGCCGGTCGCATCGGCCGCCGCTACACGACCGAGTCCTATCCAATAGTCCGCGCTAGAGAAAAGTCAGGGCTGTCGCAGGCGGAGTTTGCCCAATTGCTGGGTGTCTCGATTCGGACTATCCAAGACTGGGAGCAAGGGCGTCGCGAGCCAAATGCCGCTGCAAAGACTCTGATTAAAGTTGCAGAGCTTCACCCATCGGTGCTGCGTAAGATTGCAGCGTGAAAAAGTGAGGTATAACAACCCGGCGCAGTCGGACCGCCTCCAGCGCAGCGCGCTTCCGGCGGCCGCTGGCCGGGAACGTTATGTGGCAAGAACATGGCGCTGAATGACATTGAGAGGACGCGGGTCGAGAGGGCAGTTGGCGCATTTGTCGAGAAGTTCCGGCCGGCCCCGCATATTCGCCCCAAACTCGATTTTGGGTTCCGGGTCTCAGGTCAGAGCGTCGAGCTGTTCGAGATTCGGCCTCAGTGGGATCGGTCAGAAGTAAAGCGAGAGCGCTCATTTGCCAAAGCTACGTATGTGCGGACCCAAGGCAAGTGGAGGGTATTCTGGATGCGTGCGGATCTGAAGTGGCATAGCTACTTGCCCAAGCCCGAGGTAAACGCAATTGAGGAGTTCTTGGCCACCGTGCAAAAGGATGATCACGCGTGTTTCTTTGGCTAGGCTTGCCACATAACTTGGCGCCCCACACGGACGCGCCGCGAGCATCGGCGCCTCTTCAAGCGTTCCGCTTGGCGCGCCGGTGGCGCCCAACGCGGACGCGCGCGAAGCGGCAGCGCTTTGCGGACATCGTCACAGCGCGCGCCGGTTGGCTCTACGTTATGCCGCAAGACCGTATGGTCCAGCGTAGGAACCAGGTCCTTGATATGCTAGTTTCATGAAGGTCAGCGAAATACTGCGAATGCTGAATGACGATGGCTGGTATTTGGCGCAACGCGCGGCAGCCACCGGCAATTCAAGCATTCTTCGAAACCTGGCCGTGTCACCGTCCCCGGGAAGCCAAGCGACGACTTGGCGCCGGGTACCCTAAACAGTATCCTGAAGCAGTCTGGTCTGAAGACGTGAGGCTCACATGCGCTATGCCATCGTAATCGAGAAGGCCGAGAGCAATTTCTCGGCTTACGTGCCTGATCTTCCCGGGTGTGTCGCCACCGGTGCTACCGTGGAGGAAGCTGAGTCGCAAATCCGCGAAGCGATCGAATTCCATCTCGACGGCATGCGTGAAGACGGAATCGCGATTCCGCAGCCGGCAAGTCGCGTGGAGTATGTCGATATTGCGGCATAACCCGGCAACGCACCGGACGCGCGTGAGCCACCGCGCAACTCGTCGATCCATGACCGCGCGCCGGTGGTTTCCACGTTGGGCCACATAATCACGCTTTACGTTAATCATGAGTTGCATTACTATAGCGCATGATCAGATCGTTCGCGTGCCCCGAAACGGAGGCGCTGTCCAAGGGCGAGCGCGTCCGGCGATTTGTAAACATTGCTGCAGTGGCGCAGCGAAAACTTAGACAGCTACAAATCGCGGGTAAATTGAATGACTTGCGGGTGCCCCCGGGCAATCGCCTTGAAGCATTAAAGGGCGGCCGCCTCGGGCAACACAGCATTCGCATCAATGATCGGTGGCGTGTCTGTTTTCGCTGGACGGAAGCAGGCGCTGAAGGCGTAGAGATAATGGATTACCACTGAAGAGAGGCAAATATGGGAAAACTCAAACCTGTCACCCCTGGTGAACTCCTCCTGGAGGAATTTCTTAAACCCATGGGTATTAGCAAGTATCGCCTGGCAAAAGAAATCAGTGTTCCTGCCCAGCGTATTGGAGACATTGTCGCGGGAAAGCGCGGGGTCACTGCTGATACTGATTTGCGGCTTTGCCGCTTCTTCGGTTTGTCCAACGGCTATTGGCTACGCGCGCAGGCGGCTCATGACACTGAGGTTGCTGAGCGCGCAATCGGTCCCAAGCTGGTGAAAATCAGGCCTTGGTCCGCGCATGTGGCCCAACAAGCCGTTGCAACGGACGCGCCAAAAGCGGCGCGCCGTTGAACGACGACGTTGGGCGGCTTGATCATTCATGCGCCTGCTTCCGCAGCTTTTTGCCAACAACCGAGCATGGGCGTCGCAGCAAACCCGCCGGGACCCCGCTTTTTTCGACCGTCTCTGCGCGATTCAAACGCCAGCGTACCTCTGGATCGGTTGTGCCGACAGTCGCGTCCCGGCAAACGAAATTGTCGGCCTCGCTCCGGGTGAACTCTTTGTCCACCGCAACGTCGGCAATATCGTCCGCCCGGACGATCAAAACTGTTTGGCAGTCTTGCAGTACGCCGTAGACGTGCTCCACATTTCTCACATTATCGTGTGTGGTCACTATCGTTGTGGGGGAATCCACGCTGCTTTCGGGCCTCCCACAACTGACCCTCTGGAGGGATGGATTGCCCACGTGCGTGCGATCCGCCAGCTATACGCTGAAGAACTTGTGACGCTTCCTGATGACGAAATGCGCTGGCACCGTCTCTGCGAGCTCAATGTTATCGCACAGGTGCGTATGCTTAGCGGCCTCCCAACCATTGTTCGAGCATGGGAACGCCGCCAGCAGCTTGCCGTTCACGGCTGGATTTACGACCTTCGCGACGGCTTACTCCGTGATCTTGAAGTCAGCATCAACACACCGGCGCCATGAGGCTGCCCAACTTTAGCTGGTGCGGACGGGCCGGAGGCGTCGTACCATTTTCCACCAGCGTGCCGGCCCGCCGCACAACATTACGTTGGGTGGCAAAAAGGGAACGAGCGTAGAATTCGACAAAACGTCGAGGTGACAAATGAAATTCACAATTGAACACGAACGTGAAGAAGACGGGCGCTGGCTTGCCGAAGTCCCCGAACTTCCCGGAGTTCTCGCCTATGGAGCCACTGCTGACGAAGCCATGGCGAAAGCAGAGGTACTCGCTCTACGCGTTCTGGCTGAGCGCCTTGAGAACAACGAGGCTGGACCGCAACCCATCTCTATCGGGTTCGCGGCTGCATGACTTCTTGGCCATCGTCCAAGGCTAGACAGGCTTTACCGAATTGGCTGGACGCTAAAGCGACAATCCGGTTCCCACAAAACGCTCTCCCGCCCCGAGTGGCCCGATGTGGTCTTCGCGTTTCACGATGGCGAGGAAATTGGTCCGCGTATGCTTGCCCGTATTGCAAAGCGCACCGGCTTGACGCCTGAGGATCTATGACTGTCATGCCTTGCCACCCAACCGCGCCGTCGAGCGCGACGTGGCGCAAGCGGCACGCGTCTCACGGCGGACGTTCGGCGTCATAGAGGCTGGCCCGCACGAGTTGTCCGCATCGGGGTACCATTGCGCCATGCAAGTCGTCACAGGCACAGTTGTCGGGGGCAAGGTGATCTTGGAGGGTGCATCCCTTCCAGAGGGGACCGTCGTTACGATATTGGCGAAGGACTCGGAGGCAATGGTGCGTCTACCACCTGCCCTTCAGGCCGAGCTTGAGGAAGCTCTCGATGAGGCCGACCGCGAGGAAGGAATCTCCGGAGATGACCTCCTCGATAAGTTGCGGAAATACGACTGAACTTGGCGCTACTCGTTCGTGTCAAGCCAAGGGCTGAGCGGCAGATTGATGCGGCCGCGGTTTAGTGGAGCGAGAACCGCCTTGCAGCGCCTGGAGCCATTCGCTCTGACCTGAAGGCCGCACTCGAAGCACTGGTTGAGCGGCCGGGCATCGGCACCCTGGTCGAAAATGCCCGCGATCCCGAAACGCGCCGTCTGTACTTGGCGAGAACCATCTACTTCGTCTACTACCGTCCGCGAGACAAGTACCTTGAAGTCGTCGCATTCTGGCATTCCAGTCGCGAGAACGGGCCGAGCGTTTAGCGCGAAATGACGCCGACAGTCATGCGAATCAACGCAAACACCCCGAGCACGATCATGACGAACCAGCCCGGCTCCTTGGTCGTAATATGGGTTTTTGCACGCCGTCGTTAGAGGTCGCGATAACCGTAACCGAGTCGCCATACGATAATATGGCTATTCGCCCATATCCATGCTAGCCTTCTTTCATGGCAAAGACGCGGTTCGAATGGGATCCTAAGTAGGACCAGGAAAACCAGGATAAGCACGGTGTTGCGTTCGGGGTGGCGCAGTTCGCTTTCGCCGACCCGAAGCGCGTGATAGCCGAAGATCTTTCGCATAGCTCAAGTGAGAAGCGGCACTTTTGCTTCGGCCTTGTGGAAGGCGGAGTCCTTACTGTCAGATTCGTGTATCGCGATGACGTAATCCGTATTTTCGGGGCAGGTTATTGGCGCAAAGGAAAGCAAGTTTATGAGCGGGAAAATAAAGTACACAAACGAGCCACTCGGAAATCTTAAGGTTATTTCCGATTTTCTTCCTCTTCCGGAGGATCTCGTCTTCCGGGATGACGGAGTCAAGGTAACGCTCGCCTTAAGCAAACGCAGCGTCGACTTCTTCAAGAGTCAGGCACTGAAGCACAACACACAGTATCAGCGGATGATCCGACGCCTGCTCGATGCCTACGCAGAGCACCATGCGCAATCTCTAGCTTCGCGCTCAAGCGGACGCGGCCAAAAGCGCCGCGCCGGTTAGCGCGAATATAGGGCGTCACGGTAAGCAAGGAGAGAACCATGGCACCAGACCCCGCGACTCCCGCCAGTGACGCTGCGCAATCCAAGACGGTTATGAGTCGCCTGTTGGGTGCAATGTCCGTCTTCACCATGCTTATGACGGTTCCGCAAGTTCTCACCATATGGGTCGGCCATCAAGCCGCCGGAGTTTCCGTCGTGTCATGGAGTGCATACCTCTTCTCAGCTATTCTCTGGTTCTGGTACGGACTTCAGAAGCGCGACAAGAACATCTATTTGCCGTGCGTCGGATGGGTTGGCCTGGACACGGCGGTAATTGTTGGTGCTGTCATTTATGCATAGTGTCAATGGCCGCGACGTCTACGCACGCGCCGTCTCAGTTCGTCGCGCAAACGCTCTACAATTGACGATCGCCTACCCGGGAGGGGTTGAAGTACCCCCGAAAAACACTCCCTTTCGCTCGCGAAGGGGTTTTTGCACAGCCTCGTTGGGCCGCACAGGAATCGTCATTCGTATGGAGCAGAATCACCATGAGCATCAACATCAACAACCTCTCTGAGGAGGAACTGATTGATCTCAACAACCGCATCGTTGAACGCTTGCGGTTCCTGCATCAGGCGCGCGCCCACTCGCGCATGCTCGACTTCAGGATCGGCGACCGCGTCTCGTTTCAGCCAGAGGGCAGGCCCATGTTGATTGGCGTACTCACTCGGTACAACAGGAAAACCGTTACGGTCATCAGCGGAAGCGGCGAACGCTGGAATGTCGCACCTGGCCTACTGCATCGCATTGTGGAAGCAAATGCCGGGAGCGAGAAGCATCCGAATGTCGTTCCCATGCGAAAACGTTAGGCGCGAAATGCGGCCCAACCTGGCAACCCGCCGGACGCGCGGGAAGCGCCGCGTAACGCCAAGGGGGGTTCTTGCGCGCCAGTTGTTTCTACGTTGGGCACCATAGACATGACGACGCAGGCGGCCGACACTGGCTCGTCTCTCCGCAGCTTCTTGCTCGATGAAGTCTTGCGCTTCGTCGAACGTGCCCGCGCCTGCCCAGGCGTTCGGAAAATTGCTCTCATCGGTTCCTTGGCGAAAGACAAAAACGACCCCAAAGACGCAGACCTGTTGGTCACGGTGGACGACGCTGCCGACCTCACCGCGCTTGCGACGGCGGGTCGAAGATTGAAAGGTCGAGCCCAAAGCCGCAATAGCGGCGCCGATATCTTTCTCGCCAATTCATCCGGCAATTACATTGGCCGGACCTGCCATTGGCGTGAGTGCCGCCCTGGCATCCGGGTTGCCTGCGACGCGCGCCACTGTGGACGCCGCCCTTTTTTGCACGATGACCTCGACGACGTGACGCTCGATTCCGCCTTGATCAAGTCCCCGCCGCTCGATCTATGGCCAAAGGTTGTCCGTCGTTCTGAAATTCCCCGCGACGTGGAAACGCGGCTTGTACAGCCAATTGAAGCGCACTGGGCACGCGCCGGTACGCACGGTGCCTAAGCGCGCGCCCCACCCGGACGCGCGAGTAGCATCGCGCCTCGGCCATGCATCGCAGTCGCGCGCCGGCGGACTCCACGTTAACCTCCCCCAATAAGGAGAGTGGCCATGTACATTCCGCAGCACTTCGAAGAACGAGATGTCGCCGTCCTTCACGCACTTATAAGGTCGCATCCTTTGAGCACTTGGGTCACGCCTGCTGCCGGGGCATTGGTCGTCAACCACATCCCCTTCTTGCTTGATTCAGGCCAGGGTGAGTACGGCACGCTCATCGGCCATGTCGCCCGCGCGAATCCGATCTGGAAAACCTTTTCCCCGGAGATCGCGTCCGTGGTGGTGTTCCAGGGACCTCAGGGCTACATCACGCCGTCCTGGTATCCGACCAAGCATGCGCACGGGAAAGCCGTGCCCACATGGAACTACGCCGTCGTCCATGCCCACGGCGTGCCTCGCGCCATCGAGGATGGAAACTGGCTGCTCAAACACGTCACCCAGCTCAGCGACCTCCATGAATCGGAGCGAGCAGTTCCGTGGAGCGTCTCTGACGCACCGCCGGACTACATCGACACCATGCTGAAGGCGATCGTTGGCATTGAAATTCCGATCACGGCAGTTGTCGGGAAATGGAAGACGAGCCAGAACCGGCCGCTGCCGGACAAATTGGGAACGATTGCGGGCCTGCATGAACGCGGCGATGCAAATTCGCAGCAAATGGCTGCCCTGGTACAGCGGCATGTTGCTATCAAGCAGGGCTAGCAGCGCGCTTGAGCGCGGACGCGCGGCCATCGGGACGTTGGTCTTGCTCCCCGCATCCGCCACAGCGTCGCTGGCCCAGGAAGTTGCCATCGCCAAGCCCGAACATTGCGCCGGGAACCGGGGCCGGAACGAAGCTGGACTTTCCCCCGCCTGCCACAGCCGCGAAGCTGCTTCCCATCCCGGATAGGCATCCCAGGTGCGCGACGACCTGCCGTATCGATTGCTCGCGGATGTGGTGCTCACGCTCCACTTCTGCATCGTCGCGTTCGTCGTTGGAGGCCTCGTTCTCACGATCATCGGCAACCTGCGCGCCTGGCGCTGGGTCAATGCCCTGGGGTTTCGTCTTGCGCACCTGGTCGCCATCGCCGTCGTCGTGGCGCAGGCCTGGTTCGGGGCCACCTGCCCCCTCACAGCTCTCGAAATGTGGCTGCGCGCGCATGCCCGTGCAACAACCTACAGCGGCAGCTTCATCGAGCATTGGCTGCAGTGGCTTTTGTACTACGAGGCCCCCGCTTGGGTGTTCACGCTTGCTTATTCGCTCTTTGGTCTGCTCGTCGCGGCGACATGGTGGCGCTTTCCACCGACCACCAGGCACGGCGACGATCAGACGGATGCCCAGCCGGGTAGCCGCGGCAGCCCTACGTTGCGGAGGTAGAGGCCGCTGTCACGAGGGATATTGCCGAATGGATCAAGCCTTATCAGCCAGCCCCCGCCCAGCGAGGAGTCACGCATGAAACCACGGATTACTGTTGTCACGCTCGGTGTCGACGACCTGGAACGATCCCTCAAGTTCTACCGCGACGGTCTTGGCCTGAGAACTGAAGGCATTCTTGGCCAGGAATTCGAGCACGGAGCGGTCGCGTTCTTTGATCTGCAACGTGGACTCAAGCTCGCAATCTGGCCACGCAAGAGTCTTGCTCATGATTGCGGTCTTCCTCTGGCTGCGCCGAGTGCCACCGAGCTTTCCATTGGGCATAATGTCGCCTCCAAGGCCGAAGTTGACGCGCTTATGGCGCAGGCCGAAAGCGCGGGCGCAACTATCGTAAAACCTGCCCAAGACACGTTTTGGGGAGGCTATGCGGGTTACTTCCAGGACCCCGATCAGCATTTGTGGGAGGTGGTCTGGAATCCACAGTGGCCTTTGACAGAATGAGGTTTAACAATCCGTTGCAAAACGAATTTTGCAGCGGCTGATTGATATAGGGGAGTATGAGGGAACGTGCCCTGGCGCCATCGCCGAGTGGGAAGCGGCCGCGGGCCAACAAGCCGCTCCGGCCAACGCGCCCGCGAAGCCGGCGCATCGCAGTGACGCTCGAAAGATGAGGCGGCATCGATCGCAAAGCGGTCTCGGCGGTTGCGAATTGCGCGCAAATGTCCGAAACTGGGGTCATGCGAATCAACGCACACACAGAGCGGCGCTGATGACGGCCGATCCGACAACCGCCCGGACCGCATTGTCGAAGTCGCGCAAGAGCGCATTCGCGTTGGATCAGCTGCTCATTGCAGCACTCGTGGCTATTGCCGCATTCTGGCACACGCCTGCGCAGGCGCAGGATCGGGGCGGCCTGGCGCAATGGCTTGCGGCGCCGCAGCGCACGCCCGGCAACGTCGCGCGCGACCGCTTCCGCCATCCGCTGGAGGTGCTCGCGTTCTTCGGCATCAAGGACGACAGCACCGTGGTGGAAATTCTGCCGGGCAGCGGCGGCTACTACATGGAGATTGTCGCGCCCTATCTGAAGGACAAAGGGCTTTACATCGCCGCAAACCGCGACGGGTCGGCGCCGCCGCAGTATCTTGCCGACCAGCAGAAGCTGCTGGCGCGGCTCAAGGCCCAACCCGCCCTTTACGAAAAAGTCCTGGTCACGCAATTCAACGCCGATCTGCACCAGATCGCGCCGCCGGGCAGCGCCGATTTCGTGCTCACTTTCCGCAACCTGCACAACTGGATAGAGCGCAACGAGATCGACGCGGCGCTGCGCGCCTTCCACAAGGCGCTGAAGCCGGGCGGCGTGCTCGGCGTGGTCGATCATCGCGGGCGCGCCGACCTGCCCCAGGACGCACAGACGAAGGCGGGCTACGTGCGCGAGGACGTTGCCATAGCGCTGATCGAACAGGCCGGCTTCAAGCTGGCCGGCGCAGCGGAAATCAACGCCAACCCCAAGGATACGAAGGATCACCCTGAAGGCGTGTGGACGCTGCCGCCGACATATCGCCTGAAGGACAAGGATCGCGCGAAATACGAGGCGATCGGCGAAAGCGACCGTTTCACCCTTAAATTCGTGAAACAGTGAGCGTCGGAACCGGTGCGCAAAGCACCTGAAGCGGCGCGGCGCTGCTCTGATGCACCTCGAGCGGCGCACCATCGGTGGCGGCGGAGTCCTGAAACATATTCTTTTGACTTACAATAGCCTTTCCAGGGTGTTGAAAAAGGGGGTACGCCCCCTTTATCCGAGGCTGCCGAAATTCGCTTCCCTCTGAGGCTGTCGTGTCCATGCGTATTTTGTTCCGCCCGGGAATCGAATTTCGACAGCCTGTTAAGGAACTTCCCGGGGCTCGATAACGGCTGTCGACCAAGGGCAATATCCGCGATAAAGGGAGTCCGAAATGGCGCTTACTCTTCCCAAGCTGGCTCTTCCCAAGCTGGCTCGTCCCAAGCTTGCTCTACCCAGGCTTGCTCTTGACAGAAAGCAACTGCCGGCCATTGTCGGCGGGGTGGTGGTCCTGGCCGTGGCCGGGTGGTTCGGCTGGCAATACTTCGCCGAGGACGCGGCACCCCCGCCGCCCGCGCCAGTCAAACAGCAGGCGGTGGCTGCGGCGAAACCGCCGGCCAAAGCCGCAACGCCGGCCGACACCGAGCAAGCGCGCGACAAGTTGATCGGGGAAGCCCTGGTCGCCACGGGCTTGAAACAGGAACTGGACCAGCTGCCCGAGCGTCTGGTGGCCGGTGTCAGGCAATCGGGCAAGCAGCGAACGAAGGCATCACCCGCCATTTTCAATGCGATCGAAGATGCGATGGCCGAGTCGTTTACCGCAGAGGGATTTCAAAGCCGGGTCAGCGCCGCGCTGAAGAAGGATTTCGACCAGAAGCGCCTGCAGGCCCTGCTCCGGGATTTCTCCACGCCCGCGGCCAAGACCATGATCGAACTGCAACGCGCTGCGCAATCGCCGCAACAATTCGCCGCGTTCGCGCGCAGCGCAGCGGCGACGCGGCCTGCGCCCGAGCGCGCGGCGCTGATCAAGCGCATCGATGCCGCGACCAGGGCAAGCGATCTGGCGGTCGAGGTCGCCTTCGTTTCAATGAAGGCGCTCGCCCTGGGCATTGCCGGAGAGGGCGCGGCCAAAGCCGCCGCGGTCGACAGAACAATCGAGAAACAGCGCGCCGCGATAACGCGCAGGATCCGCGATGCGACCCTGCTCAATCTCGCCTTCAGCTTCAAGGACGCCAGCGATGCCGATCTGGAGAAATACGCCGGCATCCACGAAACGGAAAACAGCAAATGGTTTAACGGCCTGGTCTACACCGCCCTGCTCGCACAGGTCCAGGCCGCCTCGGCCGAAGCCGGGGAACGCATCGGCAAGCTGGGGACCAAGCCCATGGCCGTTGCCGCCAGGCACGGCGGGCCGAAGGCGGGCGCGGATGCGCGCGCCTGTCTCGACCTCGCCACGAACACCGCGATCATCAGGTGCGCCGAGGCGTACCGCTGACAAGGCATTGAAAAAGGGGGTCGGGATGGGAAAGGAAGGGTCCCATCCCTTCCTTAGGCCCCCTTTTCCCCCAAGGGGACTTCCTTCGGGGCGTAGATCCCCCAAGTCAGAGCTATTGAAAAACCCTCCCCTCTGAGTGTGCGTCACGATGAGGTGCACTTTCGTGCCAGGGAAGCCTTTTTCAACAGCCTGCTTGGGACTTACATGACTCTGTGAGTAAGCGCCGGCAGGCTTAGGCGCACGCGCGCGATCTCGGCATGATCGATCTCGGCGGTGACCACGCCGGGCCCGCTCGCCAGAACCGCGAGCACCCTGCCCCAGGGATCGATGATCATGCTGTGCCCCCAGGTGTCGCGGCCGTTTGCGTGATGCCCGCCCTGCGCCGGGGCGAGCACGTAGGCCTGGTTCTCGACCGCGCGCGCGCGCAGCAGCATCTCCCAGTGGTCTTTGCCGGTAGTCGCTGTAAACGACGAGGGCACAAGAATGAGGTCCACCGCGCCCATCTTGCGGTACATCTCGGGAAAGCGCAGGTCGTAACAGATCGACAGGCCGAGCCTGGCGAAGGGCGTGTCCAGCGTCACCACCTCGGCGCCCGCTTCGATGCTGCGCGACTCCTGGAAGCGCTCCGTCCCCAGGTCGAAGCCGAACAGGTGGATCTTGTCGTAGCGCGCGACGCGCCGGCCGGCGTCGTCGAACACCAGGCAGGTGTTGCGCACCTTGTCCGGGTCGGCACAGGCCAGCGGCGCGGAGCCACCGACCAGCCACACTTTGTTCCTGGCCGCGGCCTCCGCGAGAAAGTCCTGTATCGGCCCGTGCCCGTAGTCTTCGCGCACCATCACCTTGTCGCGGTCGCGCCGGCCGAGGATGCAGAAATATTCCGGCAGCGCCACCAGGCGCGCACCCTCGCCCGCGGCGCGCGTGATCAATTCGCCGGCGACGGCCAGGTTCGCCTGCACTTCGGGCTCGGATACCATCTGCACTGCCGCAACCTTGAATTTGCCTTCAGCCATGAATGCTCGTCCTCTCGCCGGGTCGGGAATGGTTGACGCCGGTCGATGCCGCGGCCGGCTTCTGCTCAGCGCTCACTTCGATTCGCCCGCGGCGCCGCCTGGTTGTTCGCGCGCCACCTTCTCCACTTTGGGATCGGACCAGTTGCCGGTCACCAGGTATTCGAAGGCGAAAGCCTGGCCCAGCGGATCCTTGAGCAGCCGCTGCGCCAGGAATGACGCAACCCCGGTGAGCGGATTGGCAAGCAGCACCAGCCCCGCCACCGACAGGCTGTCGCCGACACTGGGCACCACGCGCACCCTGAGCGCCTGCGTTTCATGGACCAGATCGATGTCTCCGGACATCGCCACCTGCGCCGAAGGTCCGCGCATGACGAAGTCCTTGGTGTGCAGCACTCCCCTGGCGACCGCGGCGGTGCCGACCATGGTATCGAAGGCGAAGCCATCGCTGAAAATATCGCGAAAGTCGAGCGTGATGCGGCGCGGCAGCGCCTGCAGGCTGAGGATGCCCAGCAGCTTGCCTATGCCCGGCTCGATCTTGAGAAACTGCCCCTTCTCCGCGATCAGCGACAGATCCCCGGCGAGCGTCGGGTAGTCGATGGTTTGCGGGTTGCCGGCCCAGGCTAGCTTGCCCAGCAGCTTGGCGCTGCCGCGCTGCATGCTTCCCGGGTAGCCAAAGCGCTCCAGATATTTTCCCACGTCGCTGATTTCGAGCTTCAGGTTCATGCTGGTGCGCTGTTGCGCGGCGACGCCCTGCCACACGCCGTCGGCGGCCAGCCGCGCCTCCGCTGTCGCCAACGTCAGTTTCTCGATGCGCCAGTCCAGTCCCTCGTTTTCCGCCGTCAGTTCCAACCGGCCGAGTTTCCTGTCGCCCACGACCAGGTTGTCCGCAACGATGTCGAGTCCGGGCAATTCCTTCGGCGGCGCCTCGTTCGGCAGTTTTCCCGGGGTGGGCTCGGGAAAGGTGAAATGCGACAACTGCGCACTCACCCGCCCTTTGCCCTCCGCGCGCCAGCGCACGTCACCGGCGAGCTCGCGCGCGTCGATATGGGCGAGCCAGTTGCTGCCGCGGAAACCGGCGCGCAGGGCGACATCGTTGATGCGCTTGCCGTACACCTCCAGCGCGCCCACCTTGAGGTTGAGCGAGGCGAGCGGCAGCGGCACCCCGCCCGAACCCCCGAGCGCGCGCAGCCACTGATCCAGGTCGAGTGCGGACGCGTTGCCGTTGAATACGATACCCTTTTCGGGCAGCCGCGGCGCCTCGTTGAGGCCGATCGCGCCGCGCACGATCACCATCTTCGCGCCGTCGCGGCGGCGTTGCAGTTCCATGCGCACCAGCTTGCCCAGATCCAGGGTGCTGCGGTCTGCCGACGGCGGCCCGCTCCAGCCGCTGCCGCCCGCCTCGGTGGTGACCGTGTGCTCGAAACGCAGCGGCAGCACGTCGGCACTCGCCTTCGCCAGCGGCGCCGGCAACGTTGACACGATGCCTTGCAGGCCGGATTCCACCAGAACGCTGGCGCCGCGCCGGCTAAAATTCATTTTCGAGCTCCAGGCGGCGGTGCCGCTCACCTGCCGCAGCAGCGGCTGCTCCAGCGCCGATTGCAATGCCGCCGCATTGAGCGTGCCACGCGCGTCGACGGCGACGCTGCGGTCGGGCTGGCTGGCGATGCTGAGCGCGACCGGCCCCCCCAGGAACTGCGCGTTGAGCGCGCGCGTGCTCACGCCGCTCTCGCTGAACTCGAGCCGCCCGTTCACCTGCGACAGCGGCGGCCAGTCGGCATCGATGCTTGCCTGGTTGCCGATCAGCTGGTAGCTGCCCGCCACCTTGGTGTCGGTCAGGCGCGCGAGCGGCAGCTCGAGCTTGAGCTGCAGCCTGCCGTTGCCCGCCGCGCCCATTTTCGCGGTGATTCCGCCGATCAGGTCGTTCACCGGGCTTTGCGCAATGAATTTCAGGAATTCGGCGGTCGGTCCTTCGGCCTGGCCGTCTACCGCGAGTATCCGGTCCTGCGCGAACAGGTCCGCCAGGACGACGTGCGCGCCGTTCACCTTCGCGCCGAGCACGCTCGCTTTGCGGCTGGTCACTTCCATGCGCCTGCCGTCGAAACGCAGGTCCGCATCGATACCATCTATCGTCGGCCAGCCCGCGGCGTATCTCAGGTTCCCGTCCCTCACCCTCGCCGCGATCTGGAACACGCCGTCTTTCCTGCTCTGGAACGGGAAGTCCTTGAGGTCGCCTTTCAGTCGCAGGCTGAGGTCGTTTGCGTGCCCGGCAAGCAGCGCGCTGTCCAGCCAAGCGCGCGCGGCGGCGTTGATGAACGGGATGTAGCGCGCCACATGGCGCGCGTCGGTGCGGTTCAGCCGCGCCGTGAAATCGATCACACCTGGTCCTTCCGCTGCGGTGGCGTAGCTGCCGAAGGCCGTTCCGGCCAGGTCCGCGTTGGCAAAAGCGATATTGGACAGCTTGAGTTGCAGCTCGCCTTGGGCACGGGTCCAGGCGAGTTGCGCCGTGAGCGTGTCGAAACTGTGCGCCGACTCGGCGAAAACCCGCGGCAGAACCACTTCCGCCTTGCTCGCGTTGAGCACCACGCTGCCGCCCGTTTCGTTGCCACCGATGTTGCCGCTGATTCCGGTGAACCCGGGCAGCTTGCCGTAGGCACGCATGCCGAGTCTGTCGAAATGCCCGCGCGCGCTGTAGCGCTGCGGCTCCTGCAGCGCACCCTGCCAATCGAAACGCATGTCGGAAACGCTGCCTTGGGGTGCGGCTTCGGCCAGAAATTTGCGCAGCTGCGGCGGCAAGGGCAGGTACTCGCCCAACAGCGCCAGCGGCTCCAGCTCCAGTGCGTCGATGCGCGCCTCGCCTTGCTCAGCGCGCGTGGCGTCGCCGGGGCGCCACTGGACGGCAAACCGCGCCGGCGGCAGTGTCACGCCGGATTGCAGTTCCAGCGCGACCTGTTTGCCGCCGATTTCGTAGCCGCCGCGTGCGCGCTTCGCCGACAGGCGCCCTTGCACAGAGCGCATCTCCAACAGGGGCAGCTCGGGCGCAAAACGCGCGCTGACGCTGCCCAGCGCGACGTCGGCAGTGGCCTCCTGCAGGCGTTTGTCGGCAAAACCCAGCCACAGCCTCAGGCCGCCCTGTCCGTGCTGGATCTCCAGCGGATAGTCGAACCAGGCGCGCCAGGCCGCGAGGTCGGCGTAGGCGAGTTCGGCATAGAGCCTGCCATTCCAGGCCTGCAACTGCTCGAACGTGCCGCCCTCCAGATCGCCGCGCAGGTCGAGCGCGGCGGCGAGCTCGCGCGGCGGCTGCGCCCGCAGCGCGAAACGATGATGGCTGCCGCGATTGTGCATGACTAGGTTCAAGTCGGCCAGGGACAACAACGGCGCGCGGCGCAGCTGATCGTCCCAGTTCACCTGTGCGTCGCGGACAATAACTTCGCGCTGCGCCAGCAGCCAGTCGGAAAAACCCGCGCCCGCGTCCTCGGTATTGAGCTTGACGCCGGCGACATAGACCGCCCCCGCCTGGTCCCTGCGGATGCTCAGATGGGGTTTGTCCAGGGTAAGGGAATGAAAACGCAGGGCGCCGAATGCAAGCGAGTCCCACGACACTGTAAGGGACACCGAGGGCAGCGACAGCGCGACGCGGCCCTCCTGGTCGTACAAGCGCAGGTCGGTCAGGGCGAGGTAGGGGCGCAGGCGCCGCCAGCCGGAATCGACGCCGCCGATGCTGACGCGCTGGCCGATATTGCGCGAAATCGCTTGAGCGATGAGTTCCGGATGCTCCTCGATCTGCGGCAGAATCCAGAAGCGCAGCGCCAGCACCACCGCGGCAAAGCCGAAATACACGACCAGGGCGGCAATGCCGGCGAAGCGCAGCAGCCGGAGCACCGGGCCGCGCCGCTGCGGCGCAACGCCAAGTTCCGCCAGCGGCGAAAAGTCTTCCTCGGTGGGCGGGGTGGCGCTAGTTTCGGTTTGGTCGGGTTGCACCATCCGGAGGCGGATTTCCCATACTGGTTGAGCGCATTTCGGCGAAAGCCCTACAATGAACGCGCGTGCTGAAAAAAACAGACAATACAACGCAACATTTTACCTGCAAAACATCTCCCAATGCCTCCAGATCAGGGTATTCCACTAGAAGACGCACCGGGCTATTCGCGCTATGCCCAACGCCTGGCGCAGGCGCGGCCGGAAATGTTCCAGGCCGCGCTCGCCGGCATCGAGCAGCCTTTCGATGCCGATGCCATGCGCGCGTATCTCGCCCGGGAAGCGGAGGCGGACGAGGACACGCTCAAGCGCACGCTGCGGCGGCTGCGCCAGCAGGTCATGCTGCGCGTGTTGCTGCGCGACCTCGCCGGACGCGCGCCGCTGGCCGAAGTGGTCGCCAGCATGAGCGACCTGGCCGAGCTGAGCCTGGGCTACGCGCTCGGACACCTGAGCGTCTGGCTGCAAGCGCAGCACGGCACGCCCATGGCGAACGGCAGGAGGCAGGAGCTGATCGTGGTCGGCATGGGCAAGCTGGGCGGGCGCGAGCTCAATGTTTCCTCGGACATCGATCTGATTTTCGTCTATCCGGAGGAAGGCGAGACCGTAAGCGGCGCGGCTGCAGCAGGAACCGGCGCAACTGCGCGGCTGCTGTCCAATCACGAATATTTCACCCGCCTCGGACGCAGGCTGATCAACGCGCTCGCCGACGTCACCGAGGACGGCCAGGTATTCCGCGTCGACATGCGCCTGCGTCCCAATGGCGATTCCGGACCGCTGGCGTGCAGCTTCGATGCATTGGAGAACTACTTCATCGCCGAAGGGCGCGAATGGGAGCGCTACGCCTGGATCAAGGCGCGCGTTGTGGCCACGAGCGGCAACGCAAGCGTTGCTGCAGGCGCCGCGAGCGGCGAGCTGGCGCAGGAGCTGGCCGCGGTCGCGCGGCCGTTCGTGTTCCGCAAGTACCTCGATTTCGGCGCGTTCGCGGCGATGCGCTCGCTGCACGCGCAGATCCGCGCCGACGTCGCGCGGCGCGATCTCGCCGGGCACATCAAGCTCGGCCCGGGCGGCATACGCGAGATCGAATTCATCGCCCAGGCGTTCCAGCTGATACGCGGCGGCCGCGATGCGCAGCTGCAGATCCGCCCCACGCTGGAGGTGCTGACACTACTGCAAAAAAAAGGGCTGCTACCCGCGGAAGTGGTGGCCGAACTGGGCGCGGCCTATGACTTCCTGCGCCGACTGGAGCATCGCCTGCAGTACCTGGACGACGCGCAGACGCACGAACTGCCCGCGGGCGACGAAGACCAGGCCCTGGTCGCCGCCGCCATGGGCTTTCGCGATTACGCCGAATTCATGCACCGGCTGGACGCGCATCGCGGGCAGGTGTCGCGCCATTTCGACGGCGTGTTCGCCGGGCCGGCGCAAGACCAGCATGCCTGCGCACCCCTGTGGAACGGCGAACTCGACGAGGACGCGGCGCATGAGCGGCTTTGCGCGCTCGGTTTCGCGGACACCGGCGCCGCGCTGGCGCGGCTCGCCGGCGCACGCGCATCGCAACGCTATCTGCAGCTCCCCGAGGCGAGCCGCGAACGCTACGACGCGCTGCTGCCGCGCGTGATCGATCTTGCGGCCAAGGCCAGCGCGCCGGAGGCTGCGCTCGCGCGCACGCTCGACCTGCTCGAAGCCATCAGCCGGCGCAGCTCCTACCTGGCGCTGCTGTACGAATACCCGCAGGCGCTGGAAAAGGTGGTGCAGCTGCTGGCCGCATCGGGCTGGGCGGCGGCCTATATCACGCGCCACCCCCTGCTGCTGGACGAGTTGCTGGACGCGCGCACGCTGTACGCGGCGCCGGACTGGAAGGAATTCGCCGCGGCCCTGCGCGCGCAGCTCGCGCGCCACGAGGGCGACGCCGAGCGGCAGATGGATGTGCTGCGCGAAGCGCACCACGCCCAGGTGTTCCGCCTGCTGGCGCAGGACCTGGCGGGGCAGCTCACGGTGGAAGTGCTGGCCGATCATCTGTCGGCGCTGGCCGACCTGATGCTCGCGATCACGCTGGAATCGTGCTGGGCGCAGTTGCACAACCGCCATCGCGACACGCCGCGCTTCGCCATCGTCGCCTACGGCAAGCTCGGCGGCAAGGAACTGGGCTACGCCTCGGACCTGGACATCATTTTTCTGTACGACGACGCCGATGCGCGCGCACCGCAGTTGTATGCGCGCCTGGCGCAGCGCATCAACACCTGGCTCAGCAGCGCCACCGCCTCGGGCGTGCTGTTCGACACCGACCTGCGCCTGCGCCCCAACGGCGAGGGCGGCCTGATGGTGAGTTCGGTGGAGGCGTTTCGCGAATATCAGGAAAAGGACGCCTGGGTGTGGGAGCACCAGGCGCTGACGCGGGCGCGCTACTGCGCCGGCGACGCCGCGGTGGGCGCCGCGTTCGAGGCCGAGCGCGGCGCCATCCTGCGCCGCCGCCGCGATCCCGGGGCGCTGCGGCGCGACGTAGCCGACATGCGGGCGAAAATGTTCGAAGCGCACCCCAACAAGAGCGAGCTGTTCGATCTCAAGCACGACCGCGGCGGCATGATAGACATCGAGTTCATGGTGCAGTACCTGGTGCTCGCGCACGCGCACCGCCACCCGCAACTGACCGGCAACCTGGGCAACATCGCTTTGCTGAAAATGGCGGGGGAACTCGGCCTGATTCCGCTGGCGACCGCGATGACGGTGCGCGACGGCTATCGCGAATATCGCCGCTTGCAGCACGCGGAGAGGCTGAACGGCGCGCAGTATGCGCGCGTCGAACCTGGGCCGCTGCAGCAATACATCGAGGCGACGCTCGACCTGTGGAACACCGTGTTCGGCTCCGGCTCAGTTAGCCCCGCGCAAACGCAAAGCTGACGCGACCGCCGGTCGCCCCCCGCCCGGAGACCGCATTGAAGTCAAGCAAGTATGGCAAACATGATGCGGCGAAAATTGACCGTGGTCAATGATGAATGCCGGCCCGGATCGCTACGATGGCGCAACGAATCAACCGGCTGCACGGTGATCGGCCGCCAGAGCGGGAAGTTTAGCAGTTTCGCCCATCAAATCCTTGATGACTGAATACACAGGAGAGACCATGTCCGCAGAATTTGAACAAGCCGCCGTGACTGGCGCAGAAGATGCTGTAAAAATGACCGACGGGTTTCATCTTGTCATCGATGCCCTGAAGGCCAACGACATCGACACCATTTTTGGTCTTGTCGGCATTCCCATCACGGACCTGGCCCGCCTGGCGCAAGCCGAGGGGATGCGCTTCATCGGCTTCCGTCATGAACAAAACGCCGGGAATGCGGCCGCCATCGCCGGCTACATGACGCAAAAGCCGGGGATTTGCCTGACCGTGTCGGCACCAGGCTTTTTGAACGGCCTGACGGCATTGGCCAATGCGACTACCAACTGTTTTCCGATGATCCTGATCAGCGGCTCCAGCGAACGCGAGATCGTCGACCTGCAGCAGGGCGATTACGAAGAAATGGATCAGCTGAACGCGGCAAAACCGTTCGCCAAGGCGGCCTACCGCATCAACAAAGCCGAAGATATCGGTATCGGCATTGCGCGCGCGATTCGCGCGGCGGTCTCGGGCCGTCCCGGCGGCGTCTATCTGGACCTGCCGGCGCAATTGCTGAGCCAGTCGCTCGACGCAGAACGCGGCAGGAAATCGCTGGTGCGCGTGGTCGACCCGGTGCCGCGTCAGATCCCCGCGCCAGATGCGGTCAAACGCGCGCTCGACCTGCTCAAAGGCGCCAAGCGTCCGCTCATCCTGCTGGGCAAAGGCGCCGCATACGCCCAGGCCGATGCCGATATTCGTGCGTTCGTCGAAAAATCCGGCATCCCGTATCTGCCGATGTCCATGGCCAAAGGCCTGCTGCCCGACACCCATCCTCAATCGGCTTCGGCCGCCCGCTCTTTCGTTCTGGCGGAGGCCGACGTCGTGGTGCTGATCGGCGCCCGCCTGAACTGGCTGCTCTCGCACGGCAAGGGCAAGACCTGGGGCGCGCCGAAGCAATTCATCCAGATCGACATCTCGCCGACGGAAATCGACAGCAACGTGGCGATCGCCGCCCCGGTGATCGGCGACATCGGCTCCTGCGTGTCGGCCCTGCTGGCAGGCATGGCTTCGGGCTTCGGCAAGCCCAGCGCCGAATGGACGGGCGCGATCGCTGAACGCAAAGACAAAAACCTGGCGAAGATGGCGGCAACCCTCGACAAGAATCCGTCGCCGATGAACTACCACAGCGCACTGCGCGCGATCCGCGATGTGCTGAAGACACGTCCGGAGATCAACGTCGTCAATGAAGGCGCCAACGCCCTCGATTTCACCCGCAGCATCGTCGACATGTATCAGCCGCGCAAGCGTTTCGACGCCGGCACCTGGGGCATCATGGGCATCGGCATGGGTTATTCCATTGGCGCGGCGGTCGTCAGCGGCCTGCCTGTCGTCGCCATCGAAGGCGACAGCGCTTTCGGTTTCAGCGGCATGGAACTGGAGACCATCTGCCGCTACCGGCTGCCGGTTGTCACCGTGATTTTCAACAACAACGGCGTCTACAAAGGCTGCGACCCCAACCTCAATCCCAAGGGGCCCGATGTCGCGGTGACCGCTTTCGTCAAGGGGGCGCGCTACGACAAGATGATCGAAGCATTCGGCGGCACGGGCTACAACGCCACCACGCCGGCCGAACTGACGAAGGCATTGACCGAAGCGATCGCCGCCGGCAAGCCGGCGCTGATCAACGCCGTCATCGACGAAGCAGCGGGTACCGAGAGCGGCCGCCTGATCAATCTGAATCCGAAAAAGACCGCGACCAAGAAGTGAACCGAGGGGCCATGGCACATGCCATGTACAAACACGCCCGGCAGGAATCGAGCACATGAATCGTCTCATCCGCTCGCATCAAACAATGCCCGCGCATTGGTATCAACGCGCACGAAGGGCAGCGTTCAGTTGCCTATCCTGTTCGCGCTGGTTGAGAGAACAATCGCTTGCGCGTAGCCTCGCGGTGCCAGACCCCGCATTTGGGGTCTTGTACGCCCCCCTTTGACGGGGCGACTTCTAGTTGAGGCGCAGGCGTTGCGCTTCCAAGATTCTCTGCGATAGGATGTGCCAATGAAGGCTTTCCTGCGGCTGTTCTCGACTGTCCACGCGCTTATGGCTTTGCTATTTGCCTGCGCCGCACTCCTGCTCATCGCAATAGCCACCCGCATCGGCTGGGCAGTGGTCGCCGCCGGCCTGGACCGGGCTGCGGCGCAAGGGATAATTGAAGCGGTAGGCTTGTTGGCTGCTGCGGTTGTCGCTCTGCAGATCGCGCAGACCATTACCGAGGAAGAAGTCATTCGTGACGCTCATATCAGCGGGCCGACACGCGTACGCCGTTTTTTGTCGCGATTCATGGTGGTAGTTGTGGTCGCGCTCGCAATCGAAGGACTCGTTGCGACGTTTAAAGCCCTGCACGAGGACCCGGCGCAGTTGCCGTATGCGGCGAGCATCGTGTTCGCTGTAGGAATACTCCTTGCCGGCTGGGGTGTTTTCATCCGCCTCAACCGCTACGCGGAAGAACTGGAGCCGGAGGCAATGGAAGCGGCCAAGCGCGAAGACCGCAAGCTCAAGTAGCGGTCATACGGAGCGATCGGGGACATAGGTAACAGATTAGTCCGGAGACATCGGTTACACCATTTTGCCGCTAGACGCCGATTGCCGCTGAAAGGGTGCTTGGGAAGCTTGCACGTCGTTACGGCTGAGCAGTCCATGAGAGTCAAGGTTCCCGAACCGCCGTACCTAGCTTTCTTCCTCGAAGGCGTCGCTGTCGCGACGGTGAAACTGCAAGTACAGCAGCGCCGCGCCCCAGGCGTAGGCAACGAGCATCACCATCAGGCCCAGTGTGTGAGCAATGCCCGCGATCAAATGCGCGCGCTTGATCAGCCCGAGGTCGCCAAGGATGTTCTGCCAGTCGTGGCCGTCGGATTCGGCGCCGGTCGCACCGCCGAGCAGCATCATCTTCGGATCGAACGCGTCCCAGATGTAGGGCGCGACGTCGATGATGGCAACCGCGGCCCACCACAGCATGAGCGCGGCGGCAAAATTGTCGCGCCGGCTGCCGCCCAGACCGAAGACGAAGGCACCCATCAGGATCAGCGGCAACAGCACCTGGAACAGGCTGCCGCCGAGTACGCTCATGAAGCGGCCCAAGGGGATAAACAATACATGTCCCGCCTCGTGGATAGGCAGCACGATCAGGTGCATGAAGGAGTTCATGATGTCGGCCGCGCCTATGTCCATCGCATACAGGCGCCACCCCCAGACGAAACAGAAGGCGTAGGCGATGCAGCGGCAGTAGAAATTCAGGCTGCCGACGCGCGCCGGAACGTACAGCAGCCGCTCGAGCACAGCGGGACGATCCGGCGCCGGCCCGCGCACGGGCTGGCGCTGCCGCGCCTCGAGATACTTGGCGAAGATCAGCCCGCAGGCGGGACAGCTTGCGCCCGCTTGCGGGCCACCGGCTTGGCGCGCGTAGCCGCATTTTGGACAGTTCTCGTACACCTTGTTCCGCTCTCCGCTGCGATGCGCTGCTCAAGCGCGCCGCTTTCCGCTAAAATAGCATTTTGCGCTTTGCTTTGAAGGAGCTGGCAACAATGTCGATGGCCGACCGCGACGGATACATCTGGTATGACGGCAAGCTGGTGCCCTGGCGCTCGGCTACCACGCACGTGCTCACCCACTCGCTGCACTATGGCCTCGCGGTGTTCGAGGGCATACGCGCCTACAACACCGTGGACGGCACCGCCGTGTTCCGCCTGCACGAGCACATCGACCGCCTGTACAACTCGGCGCACATCTACATGATGAAAATCCCCTACAGCAAGGACACGCTCATCGAAGCGCACAAGGAAGTGGTGCGCGCGAACAAGCTCGCTGAATGCTACCTGCGCCCGATCGCGTTCTACGGCTCGGAGAAAATGGGCGTTTCCCCGAAAGGCGCGACGGTGCACGTCGCCATCGCCGCCTGGCCCTGGGGCGCTTACCTCGGCGCCGAGGCGCTGGAGAAGGGCATCCGCGTCAAGACCTCGTCGTTCGCGCGCCACCACGTGAACGTGTCGATGTGCCGCGCCAAGTATTCCGGCACCTACGCCAACTCCATCCTGGCGAGCCAGGAGGCGCTCGACCACGGCTACGACGAGGGCCTGCTGCTCGACGTCGACGGTTTCGTCGCCGAGGGTGCGGGCGAGAACCTGTTCATCGTCAAGAACGGCCGCATCTACGAGCCGGAGCTGACCTCGGCGCTGATGGGCATCACGCGCGACAGCGTGATCACGCTCGCCGCGGAGCTGGGCTACACGGTCACACCGCGGCGCGTCACCCGCGACGATCTGTACATCGCCGACGAGGCCTTCTTCACCGGCACCGCGGCCGAAGTCACGCCGATCCGCGAGGTCGACGGGCGCAAGATCGGCGCCGGCCGCCGCGGCCCGGTCACGCGCAAACTGCAGAAAGCGTTCTTCGAGGTGGTCAACGGCAGGGACCCGCGCCACGCCGGCTGGCTCGCGCCCGTTGCCGCAGGCAAGTCTGAAGCGGCCAAAGGCAAGTCTGAAGCGGCCAAAGGCAGGCCCACATCGGCCGCAGGCAAATCCAAGGCGGCCACCGCCAAGACCAGGACCGCTGCGGGCAAAGCCAAATCCGCCGCGGCCAAACCTGCAACAAAGGGGAAGCGCTGATGTCCGCCACCGCACAGCAACAACAACGCACCGTCGAGGTCACGGAGCACGACCTGCCGTTGCACTGCCCCACGCCTTCGACACCCGTATGGAACATGCATCCGCGCGTGTTCCTCGACGTGGCCAAATCCGGCGAACTGCTTTGCCCCTACTGCGGCACGCACTATGTGTACAAGGGCGCGGCGCCCAAAGGGCACTGAAGCGCACCAGGAATGAGCCGTGAGGAGCGCCGGAAACCAGGCGCCTCTCTCCGCGCCGTCTTCGCTTCTCGCGTCTCTCCCGATGCCGCGCATCCTCATCGTCGCCCCGTCCTGGATCGGCGACACGCTGCTGGCGCAGCCGCTGCTGCGGCGCCTGCATGAAAAGCTCGGCCGCGTCAGCATAGACGCGCTGGCGCCGCCCTGGTGCGGCCCGCTGCTCGAGCGCATGCCGGAAATCAGCGAGGTCATTCCCTCGCCGTTCGCCCACGGCGAGCTGAAGCTGCGCGCGCGCTGGAAGCTCGGGCGTGAACTGGCAAAGCGACAATACGACCAGGCCATCGTCCTTCCCAACAGCTTCAAGTCGGCGCTGATACCCTTTTTCGCCGATATCCCGCTGCGCACGGGCTACGCCGGCGAGTTCCGCTACGGCCTCTTAAACCTGGTGCACAGGCTCGACCGCGCGCAGCTGCCGCTGATGGCCGAGCGCTATGCCCAGCTCGCGGAAAAACCGGGTGCGCAATTGCCGCGTCCGCTGCCCCCGGTGCGGCTGCAGGTCGATCCGGTCAACACCGCGCGCACCACTGCGCGACTCGGCCTCGCGCGCTCGCGCCCGGTCGCCGTGTTCTGCCCCGGCGCCGAATACGGACCGGCCAAACGCTGGCCGACGCGGCATTTCGCCGAACTCGCGCGCGAACTGGCCAGGCGCGGCTATGCCATCTGGCTGATCGGTTCGGGCAAGGATGCGGGGCTGGGCGAGGAAATCCGCGCGCAGTCGGGCGACGTGTGCGCGAACCTGTGCGGCCGCACCGACCTCGCCGCGGCAATCGACCTCATCGCCTGCGCCAAACTGGTGGTGAGCAACGACTCCGGCCTGATGCACGCCGCCGCGGCGCTGGGCAAACCGCTGATCGCGCTGTACGGGTCCTCCAGCCCTGCGCACACCCCGCCGCTGTCGCTGTCGTCGCAACCTGGATTGGCGCGCATCGTCAGAATCAACATCGAGTGCAGCCCCTGCTTCGCGCGCGCGTGCCCGCTGGGACATTTCAAGTGCATGAACGATCTCCTGCCGGCACAGGTGCTCGCCCAGATCGACGCGCTGCACGCGCCGGCCGGCGCCGGCTGAACCCCGGCGCAGGCTACGCCGGCGAAAGCTGCAGGAACACTTCCCCCGCCTCGACCTTGACCGCATAGCGCCTGGCACAGCCTGCGTCGGGTGCGACGGCGCAGCCGTCTTCGAGCTGGATGTTCCAGTTGTGCAGCGGGCAGGCGACCTTGCGCCCGTGGACGATGCCTTGCGACAGCGGCCCGCCCTTGTGCGGGCACTGGTCGGCGAGCGCGAACACTTCGTCCTCGCCATTGCGAAATACCGCGATGTTCTGCTGCGCGCCTTTCACCACGCGTGCGCCGAGCCGCGGAATGTCGTCGACGCGGCAGGCTCTGACCCACTGCACCGCGACTGGCGGTTGTGCGAGCGCTCCCATGGCTACACCTCCAGCAATTCGAATTCGTGTTTGGCCGCACCCGCGGCGCGCTCCTGCCACGGGTCCTTCTCGCCGGAGAGCGCGTACTGCAGCCGCGCGTACAGGGCCTTGCGGTTGTCCGCGTCATCGACGACGCGCTGCTTGATGTAATCGAGGCCGGCGCGCGCCACATAGTGCACGGTGCGGTCGAGGTAGCGCGCCTCCTCGCGGTAGAGCTGCAGGAAGGCGCCGGCGTATTCGAGCACCTCGGCCTCGGTCTTCACCTTGCACAGGAACTGCGCCACCTCGGCCTTGATGCCGCCGTTGCCGGCGACGTAGATCTCCCAGCCGGATTCGACGCCGATCACGCCCACGTCCTTGATCGTGGCCTCGGCGCAGTTGCGCGGGCAGCCCGACACCGCCAGCTTGACCTTGTGCGGCGCGTACATGCGCCACAGGTCGCGCTCCAGCGCGATGCCCATGTTGGTCGAGTCCTGCACGCCGAAGCGGCACCATTCGGAACCGACGCAGGTCTTCACCGTGCGCAGCGCCTTGGCATAGGCATGGCCGGAGGGCATGCCAAGGTCGCGCCATACCGCGGGCAAGTCCGCCTTCTTCACGCCGAGCAGGTCGACGCGCTGGCCACCGGTGAGTTTCACCGTCGGGATCTTGTACTTGTCGACCACGTCGGCGATGCGGCGCAGCTCGGCGGCGCTGGTGCTGCCGCCCCACATGCGCGGCACCACCGAGTAAGTGCCGTCCTTCTGGATGTTGGCATGGGCGCGCTCGTTGATGAAGCGCGACTGCGGATCGTCCGCGGCTTCGTGCGGCCAGGTCGAGATCAAGTAATAGTTGAGCGCCGGGCGGCAGCTGGCGCAGCCGTTGGGCGTGCGCCATTCCATGAACTTCATTACCTCCGGAATCGACAGCAGTTTGTGCTCGCGGATCATGCGCCGCACTTCCTCGTGGCTGTGGTCGGTGCAGCCGCACACGGGCTTCGCCTTCGAATCGGCGGGCTGGTAGGCGCCGCCCACCGTCGAGGCGAGGATCTGCTCCACCAGTCCGGTGCAGGAGCCGCAGGAGCTCGAGGCCTTGGTGTGCTTGCGCACTTCGTCCAGGCTGAACAGGCCCTGCTCCTTGATCGCGCGCACGATCGCGCCCTTGCACACGCCGTTGCAGCCGCACACCTCCATCTCGTCCGAC
>JGI1356J14229_10000535_pt1 | contig 35941 bp, 25 predicted proteins | sample Subgrocontami58m_FD_14229 | JGI IMG/M metagenome (IMG submission 14229) | reverse complement strand
GGCCTACCCGGACGGTGTGAGGTCCGCGTAGGCCCCCGAGTCAAAACACTAATGTTCCGGTTCCAAGGGCCGTCGCCCTTGGCGGGGATCCAAGGGGCAGAGCCCCTGGTGGGGTCCGGGGCAAAGCCCCGCCCTTCGCCACCTCAACCGAACATGCCACAACCCACCCAACCACTGCCACCGGGTCCGCACATGTCGCTCGCGTCCTCTCTCTTCACCCCCACCCGGATTGCCCTGATCGGCGCGTCCACCGATGCCGCAAGGCTGACCGCCCGTGCCCAGGTCTATCTGCGTCGCCACGGCTTCACCGGTGAGCTTTTCATGGTCAACCCGCGCGCCGACGTCGTCCTGGGCGAGAAAGCCTACCCCTCTCTGCGCGACGTCCCCGGCCCGATCGATCTGGCCTATGTGCTGGTGAACACCCAGAACGTCGAAGCCGCGATTGAGGACTGTGCCGCGTGCGGCGTCCCCCTCGCCTGCGTCCTGGCCGACGGATTCGCGGAAACCGGGCCCGAGGGCGTGGCCCTGCAACAACGCATCCTAGACACCGCCCGCGCCGGCAACCTCCGTCTGCTCGGCCCCAACTCCATGGGCGTGATCAACATTCCGGCCCGCATCGCCTGCTCGGTGAACGCCGTGCTGGAAGCCGAGGCGATGGTGCCCGGGCGGTGGTCCCTGGTGTCGCACTCCGGCAGCATGATGGGCACCATCGCATCCCGCGCCGCCGCGCGGGGCAGGGGCTTCGCCAAGATCGTCGGCACCGGCAACGAGGCCGACCTGACCGCCGGGGAAATCGCCAACCTTCTGGTCGACGACCCCGACACCGACGCCATCCTGCTGTTCCTGGAAACCATTCGCCGGCCCGACCTGTTCGAGGAAGCCGCCCGTCGTGCACACGCCGCCGGCAAACCCATGATCGCCTACAAGCTGGGGCGGTCGGAGGCGGCGGCGCAGTTGGCGACCACCCATACCGGAGCCCTGGCTGGATTGGACAGTGCCGCGGACGCGTTCTTCCGCGCGATCGGCATCGTGCGGGTGGACCAGATCGAGACCCTGCTGGAAATCCCGCCTCTGCTGCTGGGCAAGACCCCGCCAATCGCGCCGAGACGCGCCGTTCGCATCGTCACCACCACTGGCGGCGGCGGCGCCATGGTCGTCGATCGGCTCGGCATGGCCGGGATCGCCACGGCGCATATGCTGGACACCACATTGGCCGGCGCCAGCAAGGAATTCGTCGCCAACGCCCTGAATGAGGCGCGCGACGCCGGGGACGCCGACATCGCCATCGCGGTCATCGGCAGTTCCGCTCAGTTCCGCCCGAAAGAAGGTGTGGCGGGCGTGATCGACGCAAGGGGCCGCAATCCGATCTGCGCCTTCCTGGTGCCGCAGGCCGAGGAGGCGCTGCGGATGCTGAACGATGCCGGCATCGCCGCGTTCCGCACCCCGGAGGCCTGTGCCGATGCGGTCCGGGCCTATCTGGAATGGCAGCCCCCTCGGCAGAAGATGCCGGCTGGCGACCTGTCCAACGTCACCTCCCTGCTGGACCTGACCGCCGACGAACCCGGTGCACGGTCGGTGTTCGCCGCGCTGGGCATCGCCGACGGAGCCATCCGGATTGATCCGGACGCTCTGCCGCCGCTGTCATATCCTGTCGCACTGAAGGCGGTGTCTACGGAAATCGCGCACAAGACAGAGGCCGGGGCCGTCGCCCTGAACATCCCCGATGCCACCGCCCTGCGTGCCGCCGCCGCCGAGATGCGGGACCGGCTGGGCGATCGGATCACTGGTTTCATCGCGCAACCCATGGCCAGAGGCGCGGTCGGCGAGGCCATCCTGGGCTACCGGCGTGACCCGACCGTCGGGCCGGTGGTCGCGCTGGGCGCCGGTGGCGTGCTGGCCGAGATCTATCGCGATGTCGTGCTTCGCATGGCCCCGGTGACCGAGGACGAGGCAATGGAGATGATCGGCGCCGTCAAGGGCCTGGCCCCGGCGCGCGGCTATCGCGGGATGCCAGAGGGCGATCTGCCGGCCCTGGCCCGTGCCGTCGCCGCGCTGTCTCGTCTGGCTCATGTGGCGAACGTGACCGAGGCCGAGATTAATCCGCTGATCATCCTGCCGAAAGGACAAGGGGTGGTGATGGCGGACGCGCTGTTGGCCGTAGGGTAGACGTTGGACGGCGCCGCGATCGCCAGGTTGCGCCAATCCACGGGTGCTCATGAGGGGCGACCGGGCCGTCTTCCGTCGTGGTCGGGCCGCACCCGACCATCGTCACGGCCCAGGTCGGGTTGTGGCTAGCCAATCATTTGAAATGGCCTTGTCGCGTTGGCTGTTGAGAGCGGATGGTTTCCACAGCCCCGCGTCGGCGTGGCGGTTCGCGCCGCGGTGCGCATCGTCCGAGGGCTGGCGGTAGCCGTCGGATCCCTACAGCCCATGCGACACGACCCATTATGAAATGGTTGCGCGCATGGGGATGCTCGGGTTGCTCCGCGGTCGATCCCGATGACGACCGTGACGACGGGACCGTGTCGCAGCCGCGGCGGGGCGATCGATGGTGACGGCGCAATTTCTTTGATACCATCCCAACCGGTGCCGGCCAGACACCAATCTCAGGGAGGAGGACCGACCTTGGCGACAATCACGTTCCCCATCGAGGCAACGCACATCCTGATGTTCGCGCGTTCCGTCGGCGACGAAAATCCAGTTTATCATGACGCGGAGAAGGCGAAGGACACGGAAGTGGGCGGCATCATCGCGCCACCAACCTTCCCCGTGGCCGTGGCACAATTCAATCCGGAGGGTTCGCGTCCCAGGCCCGGCGTGAAATGGTTTGGTTCCGGAAGGACCCCGAGCGGCATTGAAGGAAAGGCCCCATCCGCCGGAGGATTGAACGCGGAGCAGCACTTTGAGTATTTTCGCCCGATCCGCGCCGGCGAAGTGCTCACCGCCGAGACCAGGCCAGGCAAGACCTGGGAGCGCGAGAGCAAACGCGCCGGCAAGTTGTCGTTCTCGGACCGCATCACCGAGTTTCGTGATCAAAAGGGCGAACTCGTGGTTTCCCTCCGCAGCGTCAGCGTCAAGACCGAACGCCCGGTGGAGGGGGATTGAAGGGGCACGTCTGACATAGGCTCCCGGTCGATCGACAATCACCGGCAGCCGCGACACGCGACGCCGCGCGGGGGTTCGCGTCCTCCGCGACTAGGCCTTTGCTTCCCGGGCGGCGCACCGCTGTCGTGCCGCATGATCGGACGATGCCCGCTATCGCACGCCAGAGACGCCAAGCCCCGAAGCCCGCTCGGGAGGTCGTTGCGCCGGTCGTTTGGCTAGACCATGCCCCGGATGCGGCCACCATCGACCCGGATCATGCTGCCGGTGATGTATCCAGCCTTGTCGCTGGCCAGAAATGCGCCCATCGGCCCGTAGTCGTCAGGCATCCCGACACGGCCCGCTGGAATCTGCCTCACCGCGTCCGCCATCCGCTCGGCCAGGGCCTCCTCGAAGCTGATATTCTTCTGCCGTCCCAGCGCCGCGGCCGCTTCCCTGGTTCGATCAGTCAGAATCGTCCCGGGTGCCAACACATTCATGGTGACGCCGTCCTTCGCTACCTCCCCCGACAGGGTCTTGAGCCAGGCCCAGATCGAGGCACGTAGCGTATTGCTCAGCGCCAGGTTTGGGATCGGATGCTGCATTCCGGTGCTGCCGACCACGATGATGCGGCCCCAGCCGCGTTCACGCATCGCTGGCAACAACCTGTTGGCGATGCGAATGGGCGAGACCACGATGTGCTGGAACCATTCCACCAAGGCGGGCTCGGTCATTTCGGACGCCGTGCATTGCGGCGGACCACCATGGTTCAGTACCAGAATGTCCACTCCGCCCATCGCGGCGACCGCGGCGTCGGCCAACCTGTCCACCGCCTCACCAGCCGCGACATCCGCGACCACGCCTATGGCGCTCGCCGCGCCTCTGGCCCGCAGCGCGGACGCCGCTTCGTCGAGACGGCCCTGGTCGCGTCCACTGATCACCAAGGCGCCGCCCTCATCCGCCAAGGCGTCCGCGATCGAACGGCCCAATCCTTTGGTCCCGCCCATCACGAGCGCTCGGCGGCTTTTCAGCTCGAGATCCATTGTTTCCTCCCGCGATCATGAACGCCTACCATGCCCGAGGCGTGTGGGGCATGAAATAGGCCAGTGGCAACAGCGCTATCGCAAACAAGGTCTACCCAACGGCGTGCCGCAGCCAGGCATGGGCGACGTAGCACGTCGGAGCGGAGGGTACCGCGGCGGAAGCCGTCGGTGATGGCGTATCATACGATGTCACAGACATCGTCCGTGCAGGCCAAATCCGCTTGGCGGAGGCTATCCATTGGTGTCAGGGTTGGCGCATAGGGATCAGACACGGGCGGTCCCTGACGCAGGCCGTCGTAGTCAGAAGGAGGAGCCGACAATGAAAGCTGGTGTGGTTTATCCGCAAGTCGAACTTGGCGGTGATACAGGGGCGGTGAAGGCGTTCGCCCAGGCCGCGGAAGGCCTGGGTTATGACCATATCGTGATCTATGACCACGTCCTCGGCGCCGTTCATGCCGGGCGCGAGCCGAAACTGACCGGGCCGTACAAGGAAACCGATCCGTTTCACGAACCATTGGTCACTTATGCCTATCTCGCCGGCGTCACGAAGACGATCGAACTTGTTACAGGTGTGATCATCCTGCCGCAGCGGCAGACGGTGCTGTTCGCAAAACAAGCCGCCGATGTCGACCTGTTCTCCAATGGCCGGTTGCGCCTGGGTGTCGGAGTCGGTTGGAACTGGGTGGAATTTGATGGCCTCGAAATGTCGGGTCATTTTCGCCGCCGCGGTCGGCGGCAGGAAAATCAGATCACCCTGATGAGGCAGCTATGGGAACAACCGGTGGTCGAATACCATGACGCCGACCACCGCATCGACCGGGCCGGCATATTGCCACGTCCGAAACGACAGATCCCGATCTGGTTCGGCGGTTTCAGTGACACTGCGTACGATCGGGCAGCGAGGATCGGCGACGGGTTCATGTTTTCGGGCCGGACGCAGACCGAGGCGGTCGGGATCAAGACGAAGATCGAGGCAAGGCTCGCCGAACTCGGACGGGCGAAGGATGACTTCGGATTTGAATCCATCCAGCAATACGGTCGTGGTGATAACCAATGGCCTGGTGACATAGCGGCATGGCGGAAGGCCGGCGGTAGCCACATTTCTGTCGTGACGATGGGTTCGAACCTCACCACGGTGGATGCGCACATCAACGCGATCAGGCGCTGGCGCGAGGTCTACGACACCGTGCGCTGACCGCCAGTCGTTCCTTGTCGAGGGGCGATGCCCGGTAAGCGGGCGTTCGCCCCGCTAGCAGCCTGTCGGACTTACGGCCACCGGAGGTTCATGTTAGATTCGCAACGTCGATTCGCACCCTCCCCGGATGCCGCTGATGAGCAACTTCCGCCCCACCGATCGCCTAACCGGCTTCCTGATGCCGCCGTCGGTCGATGAGTGGCTGCCTCAACGACATCTGGCACGCTTTGTGGTGGAGGTTGTCGACGGGCTGGATCTGACCGCGATGCGCAAGAGCTACCGCGGCAGCGGGTCAGCGTCCTACCACCCGGCCGTGCTGCTGGGGCTTCTGGTCTACGGCTACGCCACCGGGGTGTTTTCCAGCCGCAAACTGGAACGTGCCACTTACGATTCGGTAGCGTTCCGCTTCATTGCAGCCAACGACCACCCCGACCACGACACCATCGCTGCATTCCGGCGTCGCTTCCTCAAGGAGATCGAGGCGCTGTTTGTCCAGGTGCTGCTGCTGGCCCGAGAGATGGGCGTGCTCAAGATGGGCACGGTGGCGCTGGACGGCACCAAGATCCACGCCAATGCCAGCCGACACAGCGCGTTGTCCTATGAACACGCGTGCAAGATTGAGACGCAGTTGAAAGCCGAAGTAGCAGAACTCCTGAAGAAAGCCGAAGCAGCGGATCAGTCCGATGTTCCCGACGGAATGTCCATCTCAGAGGAACTGGCGCGGCGGCAAGAGCGGTTGGAGAAGCTCGCGGCGGCCCGTGCGACCATCGAGGCCCGCGCGAAAGAACGTTTCGAGCGGGAGCAGGCTGAATATGAGGCCAAGATGGCAGCCCGGGCCGCCAAAACCGAAGCCACCGGCAAGAAGCCCGGCGGCAAGCCATCCGAGCCACCCACAGAAGGCGCTCGGCCCATGGACCAGGTCAATCTAACCGACGACGAATCGCGCATCATGCCGGTGGCGGGCGGTGGTTTCGAGCAGTGCTACAACGCGCAGGCTGTCGTTGCCGCGGGCAGCCTGCTGGTGGTCGCGACCGACGTGACACAGGCGCCGAACGACAAGCAGCAGCTTGAGCCGATGCTGAACAAGGTCCATGAATTACCCGAAGCCCTGGGCAAGGCCGAGACACTATTGGCGGATAACGGTTACTTCAGCGAGGCGAACGTGAAAGCCTGCGAGGCAGGCAAGGTCGAGCCGCTGATCGCCACCGGCCGCGAGGCCCATCATCCGTCTCTGACCGAACGCTTCGCCGATGCCCCGCCGCCTCCGGAAAACCCCACCGCGGTCGAAGCGATGGCGCACCGGCTGAAGACCCCCGAAGGCAAGAAACTCTATGCGCTCCGCAAGCAGGTGCCGGAGCCGGTGTTCGGCATCATCAAGTCGGTGCTGGGATTCCGGCAGTTCCTGCTGCGTGGGTTGGATCAGGTGCGCGGCGAATGGAGCCTCGTGACCATGGCGTGGAACATGAAGCGGATCTTTGCCCTGTGCCCTGCCCAATGAGGCAGATAGGCGCTTTTGGGCCGAAATCCGAGGGGCCGACCGGCCGTGATGGCACCTCCCGGCCGCTATGACGCCAATCAGGACGTAATAGGGGCGACGCCGACGGTCTCATGACCGCGGCGGCGCCGCGGAACAGCCGTCGCTATTGATCGATAATCCCGAGTCCGACAGGCTGCTAGAGCGCGCTGACGGTGAACGGTCAGCGCGCTCTATCCTGTTGTTTGATCGCGTGGTCACACGCTGGTACGTTCCGCTCAGCGTGCTCATGCTATCCGTGCAGGAAGCGCCGCAGCGCCTCACGCGTGTCACGCTCGGCCTGCTGTGTAACGCGGGCATCGGGCGCCCGGTAGAAACCATGATAGGCTCCCGGATACAGGTGGAACTCGACCGGCACGCCTGCGCGGCTCAGGCGATCAGTATAAGCCATGTTTTCTTCCAAAAAGAGATCGAGACCGCCGACCGAAATATAGGTGGGCGGCAAGCCCGAAACATCCGTGGCGCGTGACGCCGCCGCGTAGGGTGAAACCCCATCCGTGCCCGGCTCTGCGTTCAGCAACGAACGCCAGCCGAAATGGTTGTTCGCCTGTGTCCAGACGAATTCACCTACATGGGGGTGCATGTTTTCGCGCACCGCGGAACGATCGTCGATCATGGGATAGATCAGGTGCTGAAAGGCGAATTTTGGCCCAGGCTGGTCACGCGCGTATAGCGCGGCCCCCGCCGCCAAACCGCCCCCGCCGCTTTCACCCTTGATGCCGATGCGATCCGGATCAAGCCCGAGTTGTCGAGCGTTTGCATGCAGCCACGTGAACACCGAATGGATGTCCTGAAGCGGCCCTGGATGCGGCGCTTCCGGCGCCAGGCGATAATCGACCGACCAGATCGCGCATTTCAGGTCCGACGCGAGAAGCCGGTTCTCCACATCCTTCATCTCGGGCGCGCCCATTACGAAACCACCGCCATGGATGTGCAGGATGGTGGGAAGCGGCCTGTCGGACTTGATCGGGCGATAGGTCAGGACGCGGATCGGCCCCGCTCCAAACGCGCTTGGAACCCGGACCTCACCGACCGTGATGTCGGGCAGATCCGGTGGCGGAACGGCGGTCGCCGCTTTGAGTGACTCCGCGCGTCGCTGGGCCAGCGTATCGGATGTCAGCGGCAGGGGTGACGCCAGTGCAAGTGCATTGCGAAGTTCCGGATCCACAAGTTCGATTGTGGTCATGGATGTCTCCCGCGTCTGTTCAAGGTTCATCCATGCAATACGGCGGCGGTTGAACGGCGGCAAGGGCCGCGAGATATTCATGTCGTGCCCCCACCCCGTCACGCCCCGTCTGTCACGCCCCCAACCCCGTCACGCCCCGTCTGTCACGACTCCGTCTTGCCAGGGCAACAGGCTGCCGGCATGCTCCGGTCTGCCCGCGGTCGCGAGGCCGATCACATCGCCGCTTTGGCTGGGAGACGGCACGCGGCTAATCATCGTGTGATTCAGCGCGTCTGCAAGCAGGCTGATGGCTCAACGCCACGTGAAGGAGACAACGTCCGTGACAATCGATGTAGCGACCGGCATCGTCCGTATTCTCAAGCAGGAAGGTGTGGACTGGGTTTCGACTTTCCCCGTTTGCCGGGTGAACAACGCACTCGGCCGGGAAGGTGTGCCGATGTTGATGATGCGTGACGACCGCTACGCCGTCGCCGTCGCCGACGCGTTCTCGCGCGTCACCGCAGGCTCACGGATTGGCGTGTGCACCTTCCAGGGCGGCGTCAATGCCGCCGGCATGCAATACGCCTATGCCGGCTTGGCGCAGGCATACGAGGACGGCTCGCCCGTTCTGTGCATCACCGATGGCGTGCCCGCCGGCGCCAATGGCAACAGCCAATACGACGTCACATCGGCGATGAAGACCGTGTCGAAGTGGTACGGCTATATCGACAAGCCGGAACGCACGCCCGAATTCATGCGCCGAGCGTTCACGATGTTGCGGAGCGGAAGGCCGGGGCCTGTGGTTTTGGCTGTTCCGAATGCCACAGCCACCTATGACGAGACCGCCGATCCGTACCGCCCCGTGAAGGGCTGGAAGTCGGCGCCAGACCCGGCGGACGTGCGCACCGCGGTCGATCTGCTGCTGGCTTCCAGCAATCCGCTGATCTATGCGGGCGAGGGCGTCATCTACGCGGGCGCCTCCGACGATCTGAAGGCACTGGCGGAGCTTGTGAACGTGCCGGTGATCACGACGCTCAAGGCCAAGGGCGCGTTCCCCGAGGACCATCCGTTGTTTGTCGGCGTGCGTGGTGATCAGGTCGCCCACTATCTGAACAAGAGCGACGTCATCCTCGCCGTGGGTTCGAGCCTGTCGCCGGGCCGTTTCAGCCACGGCATTCCTGATGCGGTGAACAAGACCATCATCCTTTGCAACGTGGACGAGTTGCATATCAACAAGATGATTCCCACGGCGCACGCGGTGATCGGCGATGCGCGTTTCACCTTGCAGGCGTTGCTTCAGGAAGCATCCGCTCGCACGTCGGGTGCCGGACGGGAGGCGGGCAACGTGGCGGCGGAAGTCAAGGCGGCGCGCGACCAAGGCCTCGCCCGGTACCGACAGGTCATGGCGTCCGACGAGAAGCCGATCAACCCGTATCGGGTGTACGGCGATCTCATGCAGGTGCTGGATTTGCGCAACTCGTTCGTGACGCACGAGTCCGGCAACACGCGGGACCAGCTCAGCACTGTCTTCGACACGCTCATCCCGCGTGGTTTCCTGGGCTGGGGCAATGTCTCCACGCTTGGCTTCAGCCTGGCCGCCGCCATCGCCGCCAAGAAGGCATTCCCCGATAGGGCATCCATCGCGGTGACCGGCGAGGCGGGCCTGGGCTACATGCTGGGCAATCTCGAGGTTCTGTTGCGGGAGAAACTAGGGGTCACCGTTGTGCATATCAGCAATGGCGGCTTCGCGGGTTACGGCCCTGGCTTCTGGGGGGCGGGCCACGATCCCTTCACGCACCAGGTCATGGGGCCCGACGACGTGGACATGTCGAAGGTGATCGGCGCCTTGGGGTTCCACACCGAACGGGTGAGTGAGCCGGCCGAGGTCATTCCGGCGCTGCGACGGGCGTTGGACGTCAATGCGTCGGGTCGGCCGGCCTATATCGAGTTCATCAGCAGCCAGTACCCTGTCTACGGCCAATGGGTCGGACGCGGCGAAGGGTGAGACGATGCCAAAGCTGATCCCAGACGCATAAGGCAAGTCGTTCTGGGACGCCGCCGGTGACATGCGATCGGTAACAGGCGGTCGGTGCTGCGGCACCGCGCCGCCTGCGGCCCGCCGCCATACCCGCCGACGCAGACCGGCCGCTTTCGCCCATCCGAACCGAGACGAGGCATGGACGGATCCCCACGCACCGCCCGCGCACCGCTCCGGTCCAGTTTTTCTCGCGGTTTGCTCAGGCCGGAACGAGCGCTTCCTTGCCGAAATAGCGATGATACATGTCGTAACAGTCGGTCGCGAGTGTGCGCTTCTTGTAGAAGGACAGGAAGTGTGCCCAGAACTCGAACAGTATGTCCTTGCGGGCCGGACTGGCCGTGTTGAGCTGGTATTCCTCGATCACCGAGGTCGCGTTACGGAAGATATGCGCGTCGCCCTGATACTTACCGGCGCAATGGGCCAGCATGCGAATGAGCTGTTCGCGTGAGTCCTTCTGCTCCGGCGCGTGGCGGCGATTCCACTCCCGGACCAGCGCGACCGAGCGCGGTGGATCCTGATCGAACACCGCGTCTTCCAAAGCGGCCAGCAGCTTATCGGTAGCGAAGCCTTCCGCCCAGCGACGCTGGCTGTCCGGGTCGGGCTTCACGGCGCCTGGCATGTCCGGATAGGAATCGATCTCGTGGATCGTGTCGGTAACGAACCAGGCTGACAGGAAGATCGCTTTTGCCTGATGCGTATTCTTGAAGTTACGCTGCCAGAAATTCACCACGTTGGCATAGTCAAAACTGTGCATCGGCACGGTGTAGGCAATGGGCGAGCGTAGCCGATGCACCGAATGCGTGGCGTGCGCGATGCTGATCGCGTTGGAGATATGGAGCGGCGCCACGCCCTGCTTCAAGTAGCCGATGATGGCGTCGCTGACCGCCGCCGTGTCGCCCGCCATGATCAGATCGCGCAGATGGTCCTGCCCCGCCTCGGACAGGGGGGCGACGTTCTTTTCAACGAGGTCGAACTGCGTGCCCTTGAAGTGCAGGTTCAACAGGAACGACGCGTGGTCGTAGAGCGAATGGAAGATCGGCGCGTTGCAGACATCGGGCACGCCCAGATAAAAGAACGGCCTTGCCTTGTCCCAGCCGAGCCAATCCGCCAGGTCGAACATGGCGCGGGTACGGATTGCCTTGTGGCCAATATGCCGAACCCGGCGGAATGAGTTGTATTCCTGCTGATCGATGATGGAGGCGAACAACAGCGTATCGCGCAGCCGCTCACGCTGCGCCGGGTCCGCCGCGAGGCCAAGGAAATAGCGATAGCTCGTGACCTTGTCGCCGCTGGTCAGCGCGGAGAACATCTTTTCGAAACGCTCATCGACCGTGCCGTCCGTCAGTGGCTCCTGGTCGCCGAAATAAACGTTGAGTTCGTGGCCCACGGTCGCTTCGTCGCAGCGCTCCTGCTCGCGTGCATAATGGCCAGGGAAGCGGCATTCCAACTGTGCCCACACGTTAAGACCTTGCGGGACGTAGTACATGCCCTGCACGATGCCGAGGTTCTTCTCTATGTCCGACAGCCACGGCGAAAGTCGCATCCCGGCCCGGAGGCCAAGTATGGTGTGGTCGTAGTTGACATTGCGGAATTCGCCATTCGGCAGCAATTTTTCGTGGGATGGAACGTGCAGATAGGGCGCCGCGGTGGTCATGGCGTGCAGCACCAGATCCTTCATCCCATAGCCCTTCCGAGCCAGTTGGCAGAAGGTCTCCGTCGCTTCGTGAAACTTCCCATCCAAGATGTAGGAATCCATTTGATGCAGCAGTTCCGCAGCCATGAACGAGCCCTCCTGAAGCTGTGCCATGTGGCATCACGACCTCAATCTAACGCTTACGGCGTTGTCGTTGCAAATGGGCCGGCTGCTGCCCCCAGGCCAGCCCGCGGCCAATGCGCGTCCTCCGCGGAGCGTTTGACCCAGACTTCCCATAAGACGGCGTCGCTGACGGCCAATTGGTTGGATGATGGCAGTGTTCCCGGATCATGTTCCTGAAGGGATTGGCGGGACCGCGAGGCCGCGCAAGTCGAGCAGGAGAACGGTCGCCGGATCATGGCCAGGACTGGAGAGCGGGGATCCTACAGCCCGGAATGTCGGCGCGTTGATGAGGCCGCTGAGGATAGGCAACTTCCGATCACCAATGCGTTGCCGATAGGCATTGGCCATCGTTGCCGGCGCGTCGATCGTGCCCGCATTCTCCGATCGAGTATCGTAATTCTCCCAGACCGCAGCCAGCGTCATGGCTGCGCGGCCATCTGAAGGATTTTGGCCGCGACCTGGCAGCGTTCGCCCTCGATGCGTGGATCCGCGCGTGCCGCTTCGATCCCTATTCCTGGGCGGCGGACTGCGCCGCGTGGCGACGCCTTGGTGCCACGATCACGATGCTCTACCCAACCTATGAACTGCCTGATTTCGGTTCGCAGATCGACCTTTTGAAGCGATTCAAGGAGACCGCCGCCGGCTGAACCGCCGCCTCCGGGCCGGGCCGGGTCACGCGGAGCTCACCTCACATGCGACGAGTCTACGGCTTCGGCCAAGGGCGGGTCCGGGCGCGGTCTATGCGGGAATCTGCTCGAACACGTATGGGTCCAGCGTCTCCTGAGCGTTCATCCGGATTTCGTGCCATTTTTGCGGCCCACCGTAGTAGGCGAGGCTGCCCGGCTCCGCATTTCCGTCCCCGTTGTAATAGGACAGGCAATCCCGAAACGGCTGGGTCCGGATATCTGCTTCCCGGCAATGCTCGGCGTAAGCGATCTCCGCGTTCTTGGCGATCTCGATAAGGCAGAAGCCGCGTTCCCGTGACGTCTTCAGCAGCCAGGCCACGTAATCGGTCTGGCCCTCCATCGTGCGGGTGAAGTTGAACTGCCCGCCGCCGCTCTGTGGTCCCGACATGATGAACAGGTTGGGGAAGCCGTGGCTGTGCAGGCCCAGGAAGGTCTTCACACCTTCCTCGGCCCATTTGCCGCGCATGGAGCGTCCGTCGCGGCCGACGATCATGTTGAACGACCCCGCGCCCATCCACTGGAAGCCAGTCGCGTAGATCAGCACGTCCACCGGATATTCGACACCGTCGTGCACTACGCCGCGTTCGTTGATCCGGCTGACGCCCACCGGCGCCGTGTCGATCAGATGCACATGCGGCAGGTTGAAGCTGGGCAGATACTCGTCGTGGAAGGTCGGCCGCTTGCAGCCATAGGCGTAGTAGGGCTTCAGGGCGGCCGCCGTTTTCGGATCCTTGACGATCGCATCCACGCGCGCGCGGATCTGCTCCATGATGCGGAAATTGGTATTGAGCTGCCGCTCCATCAATTCTTCTGGTGACAACTGCCGGTCGAATTGTCGGGGCGCCCGGACATCCGCGACCTTGCCGGACAGATAGTCGTCATTGCCCTTCAGCGCGGTGCGGCCGGAGGAAATCCGCGCCAGCCGTTCCCGCCGCTTCTTGGCCCAGTTGGGTTCCTGGGACCACGCCTCGATCTCGTCCTGGGTCGTCATGCGTTGATCGCGCACGTCGATGGTGGAGGGCGTGCGTTGGAAAACGTAAAGCTCCTTCACCACCTTGGCGATTTCCGGGATGACCTGAACCGCGCTCGCGCCGGTCCCGATGATGCCGACCCGTTTCCCGGTCAGATCCACGTGATAGTTCCAGCGCGAGGTATGGAACGCCTCTCCCTGGAAGGTCTCCATCCCGTCGATGCGGGCCAGTTTCGGCGTGGTCAGGGACCCGTTGGCCAGCACGACGTAGCGGGCGCGCATCTTGTCGCCCCGGTCGGTGGATACGACCCAGCGGTGGGAGGCTTCGTCCCATTCAGTCCGATCGACGGTCGTGTGGAACAGGCAACGGTCGTAGAAATCGAGCTTTTCCGCCATAAGCTGGCAGTATTCGTAGATCTCGAACCCGGAGGCGAACTTCATCGTGGGGAAATAGCCCATCTCCTCCAGCAGCGGCAGGTAGCTGTAGGATTCGACGTCACAGGCGATGCCCGGATAGCGGTTCCAGTACCAGGTTCCGCCGACATCGCCGCCCTTCTCGCAGACGCGGACGTCATGGAAGCCGGCTTCACGGATCTTGTACCACAGCAGCATGGCCGCGAACCCGGCGCCAATGATCACGATGTCGCATTCATCGGTCAGCGCGTCGCGTTCGATCGGCGGCGCGGAATACACGTCTTCCAGATATTTGGAGAATTGGCCTTCCATCGCCATGTAATCAGCGGCGCCTTGCCGGGATTTGTTGTAGTCGCGATAGCGCGCCTGTTCTTCGGCGTTGAACACCGCGCCCGATGGCGGCGGCGGCAGTGTGATCAGGGCTTTGTCGGCGACCGGCATGTAGCCGACGCCGGCGATCTTCTCGGTCGCCTTGGCGGCGCGCGTGGCGAAGGATTTCAGGCCGGTGGCTTCGTCGATCCGAATTGGCGGCGTCATGGCGATGAACTCTTGTTGTTATGTCTCGGGCATCCCGGCCGACATCAGCCCGATGCAGGCTATTCGGCCGACCCGGGAGTAGGATATCCGCCAATCCCCGCGCACGGCAAATGTCAGGGCCAGACCGGCCCGCGCACGCGACGGCACGGTAAGGTGTTGGCGAGGGCGTACGCGCCTCGTCAATCCGCCCCGAACGCCGCCGTCATGGCCGCCCGGATCGGATCTTGCGACGCAGTGGGCGGCCGGACCATCCGGTCGTGCGGGATAACCACCGCAATCCCCTTGTCCGGATCGGCCCATCCGATCGAGCAACCAGCCCCCGGATGCCCAAAAGCGTTCGGATTTGTGCCAATCAGTCGCCCCAGATTCTCCGGCTCGGAGTTACCAGAGAGCCAGAATCCAACGCCGATCCGCACCACACTTCCCTGCACGTCGTCGATCTCGGTGGAGCCGGGACGCGGTCGCGCCGTTCGAACTTTGGCCCCCAATGGGCGATACGCGGGATAAGGTGTATGATCGGCCCGAACAAGGCTGATGTCATCAGGAGGGAGCTATGGGCCAAGGTTCTGTGTTCGCGGGCGTGGTACGGTGGCCGGGCGGCGCCAACATGTCCTCTCCGCCCAACACGGTGGGCGGTGTATTCCGGCTGACCGACGGAGCCACCGCATGGGAACAGGTGACCAACGGGCTGCCGGCGGATTGCCATGTTCCCTGTGTGATGGCCGATCCGCATGATCCAAGCCGGATCTATGCCGGCACGCAGGAGGGGCCCTATGTCAGCACCGATGGCGGAACGAACTGGCGCCGGCTGAATTTCCCGCGGCATGACCTGCAGGTGTGGTCGATCGCGGTTCACCCGGCCAATCCCCGCCGGCTCTATGTCGGGACCTCGCCCCTTGGTGTTTTCATCAGTGACGATCAGGGTGAGACATGGCGATCTGCCCGGGGCGTCGAACTGCCCGACGTTGCCGACATGCGCGGCTTCGTCAACCGCGTGATCCGTTTTGCCTTCAACCCCGCTCGGCCTGATGAGATGTTCGCCGCGATCGAGGTCCGTGGCGTGATCCACAGCACCGACGGCGGCGAGAGCTGGACCGATCGCGGCGCCGACCTGATCGCGCTGTCGGGGCAGTCGCACCTGAAAAGCGCGTCGATCACGACGAACACCGCCGAGGGCATGCTGGATGTCCATGCGGTGACGATCAGCCCGGCGGAACCCGAAGTGCCGCTCATCGCCTGCCGTATGGGCTTGTTCCGCAGTGAGGATCACGGCGCACACTGGAACGATCTGGGCATGCGCGGGCACAGCCCGATCGTTTATGGCCGTGATATCCGGGTCAGCCCGCACGACCCAGAGACGATCTACGCCACGCTGTCGACCTCCGCCATGGGCGCGACCGGCTCGATCTGGCGGAGTACCGATCTGGGACGGAACTGGCGGCGTTTTGATTCCGGCCTGACGGTGGGCAGCACGATGATGGCCGTCGTGCCATCGCCGAGCAACCCGGACGTGGTGCATGCGGTCACCCGCAAAGGCCAGTCCTTCACCACAAGGGACGGCGGCGCGACCTGGCGGGAGACGCCGATGCCGGCTGGCTGTCTAGGGGTGATGGCGCTGGCCGCGAACTGACGCGGGCGACATCATAGGCGGCTCGATAGACCGCGAGGGGGACGGGTCCGCGCGCCCGCCCCCCTCCGGGCCACGCCCGGATGGAAACGGGTTTCCGACAGATTGGGCTTCCGCCTATTGTGCCGCCGCGGCGATTTGCTTTCCGGCTCCGAACGCGGGCATGACCTCCTTCGAAAAACGGTCCAGATCCTCGAGTTGGACGGCGAGGGGGGTGCCGAGCGGGGTCGCGCAGACGACACGATTCAAGGCGGGGTAGCGCTTTTCGACCGCCTTGAGCTGCTCGATGATGTCGGCCGGCGTGCCGGCCAGGAAGCCGCCCATAGCGACGGCGTCCTCGATCCGCGGCAGCTTGACCGTGCCCGCCAGCGTCGGATCACGCATCGCCGCGATCTGCTCATCGGTCAGCGCGCGCACCAGCCGCAGTTCGCCGAACATCTTCATGTTCTCTTCGTAGTGCGGCGCGGCCTCGCGGATGGCCTGCTCGCGGCTGTTGGCGATGTGGAACTGAAAGCCGAGTGCCAGGCGTTCGCCGGGTTCGAGCTTGACGCCACGGCGGGCATAGGCTGCGCGAAAGCCGTCAATGTGCCGGTCGACTGCGCCACCTTCCGCGGAGCCACCGCCGATGACGCCGCTGATGCCGTGCTTGGCCATGAAATCGAACGCGCGGTCCGAGCCGCTTTGGATCGGCTGCCAGCATTCGACCGGCAACCGCTCCGGCGCCGGGACCAGCGTGATTTCCTTCAGCGTGTAGCCGCGATACGGCACCTCGGGCGGGATCGTGAAGAACCGGCCCTTGTGGGAGAACGGCTCGCCCTGGAAGGCCTTGAAGATGACATCCACGCCTTCCTCGAAGAACGCGCGGTTTGCTTCCTGATCGGTCAGCGGGTTGCCGAAGGATTCGACCTCACGGGTGTGGTAGCCGCGGGCGACACCGAAGATCACACGTCCGCCGGTCAGGATGTCGGCCATCGAGTAGTCTTCGGCGAGGCGCAGCGGATGCCACATGGGCACGACGTTGAAGCCGCAACCGATGTTGATGTTCTTGGTCACGCCGCAGAGATGCATCGCCATCATCAGCAGGTTCGGGATCAGTTCGGTCCCTTCCGGCTGGAAATGATGTTCCGCCATCCACATCGTGTTGAAACCTCGCTCGTCCATGCACTTGGCATAGGCCACGACCTTGTGCAGCGCCTGTCCGAGTACCTGACGCGAATAGCGGCGCTCATTGATCGGCGTTCCGGTGTATCCAAGCTTCTCCATGTCGACGGTGCCGAAATAGGAGCTGTCAAATTTGGTAATCATGTCCGTCTCCTCGTAGCCTGGCATGAAGCCTGGCGCCATTTCCGTTCAGGTTGTCAGTTCGGCGTTCTTCGTCGGGTTGTCCCATGTGGCGGTGTCGTCACTCAGCATTATGGATTTGTCGCCGGGTTTCCCGCCGTTGGCAAGCCAGACCGGCCTGACGCGCGGGTGAGGCGACCTGGGTGCCGGTTCGGCCCCTGTCGATCCGCCAGCATCATCTGGCGACAGTAGACCTGCGTCCATCAGGCCAACTACACCACCCGCATCGCTCGATGCACCGCCTGAATTCGTTCCGTTACCGGTTAACTTGACAATGCCCGATCGCGTTATACACCCTGAGGTGGGAAACTGAGGAGACGACCTTGAGCGACAACCCAATCGGCGCTTCCTACGTCTATTTGCTGGAGCCCGAGGTTCGATTTCTGGAGGCCGCCGTCGAGCATCTGATTCCCACCGATGAGCTGGGCGCTGGGGCTCGCGATGCCTGCGTGGTGGTCTATATCGACCGCCAATTGGCTGGCTCCTGGGGCACCCACGGCCGCCAGTATCGCAGCGGCCCATGGATGGATGGCACGCCGCAGCAGGGCTACCAGTCCCGCTTCACCCCGCAAGAGGTCTATCGCATCGCGATTCGCGAGATCAACCAGCACTGCCGGGCAGCGTTCGACCGGCCCTTCGCGCAACTCTCGCCTGGCGCGCAACTGAGCGTGCTCAAGCAGTTGGAGAAAGACGAGATCGCGCTGCCCTCCATGTCATCGAAATTCTTCTTCGATCTGCTTTGGCGCAACACCGAGGAAGGCTACTTTGCCGATCCGCTCTACGGCGGCAATCGCGACAAAGTGGGTTGGAAGCTGCTCGGCTTTCCCGGGGTGCCCAGCAGCAATTACCGCCACCTGATCACCAGCAGTGAACCGTACAACGCCGAACCCGTCAGCGTGCTCGACGTCCAGTCCGGCAAGGTGCCGGTCGATGCGGAAGGCTTTCCGAAGCACGTCATGATCAAGCCCAACAAGGAAAACTGAGATGTCGGCAACGAAACTGAAGCCAGTCGATGTCGTCGTCGTGGGCAGCGGCGTTGTCGGCTCGATCATGTCGATGGAACTGGCCAGCGCCGGAATGAGCGTCGTGTGCCTGGAACGCGGCCGATCGATCGATGTGAACACGGACTTCCACAAGCCCGACGTGTATGACGAACTGAAATACGATCGCCACAGCGACATCTTCCAGAACCTATCGCGCGACACGCTGACGTTTCGCAACAACGACGCGCAGACGGCGCTGCCGATGCGAGAGCTGGGTGCGTTCAAGCCAGGCGAGATGGTGGGGGGCACGTCGGCTCATTGGGGCGCCAATGCGCGTCGCTTTCTGCCGCATGATTTCGAAATGCGCTCGCAGATCCAGCAACGTTACGGCAAATCCTTCATCCCGGAGGACTGCAACCTGCAGGACTGGGGCGTCACCTGGGATGAGGTCGAACCTTACTACGACCAGTTCGAGAACATCTTCGGCGTCGGCGGCAAGGCCGGCAATCTGAATGGCGAGATCCAGGCCGGCGGCAATCCGCATGAAGGGCCTCGGTCCCGCGAGTATCCCAACCCGCCGACGCAAGCCACGTATGAGGGCTCGCTGTTCGGCGATGCAGCCCGCTCGCTGGGCTATGTCCCGTTCCAGGGTCCGACCGCGGCGATGACCCAGGATTTCCGCAATCTGTATCGCACGCAGATGCTGGAATGCGCGCATGGCGGTTTCTGCTCCAGCCATGTCTGCGCACAGGGTGCGAAGGCCAATCCCCTGGTCGCGGTGTTCCCGGCGCTGTCTCGCCTGCCCAACTTCGAGTTGCGGCCGTTGTGCAACGTGCTGCGTGTCAACACGGACTCCACCGGCAAGAAGGCAACCGGCGTTACTTATATCGATGCGCGCGGCAACGAAGTGGAGCAGCCGGCCAGCATCGTGATCCTGGGCGCATATTGCTTCAGCAACACGCGGCTGCTGCTGCTGTCGGGCATCGGCACGCCGTATGATCCGCGCACCGGCAAGGGCGTGGTCGGACGCAGCTACGCCTATCAGCAGGGCGGGTCGGTGAACGTGTTCTTCGACGATCGGGAGTTCAATCCGTTCTTCGGCGGGGGCATGGTCAACACGTCAATCGACGAACTCAACGGCGACGTCATCGATCGTGGCCCGCTCGGCTTTATCGGGGGCGCCTATGTCGATGTCGCGGCACGCGGCGCGGCGCCGATCAAGGGGAAGGTGGTGCCGCCTGGCACGCCGGCCTGGGGTGCGGAATGGAAGAAGGCGGTGGCGCATCACTATCGCCGGAACCTGCGGATCAGCATTCATGCCACCTGCCTGAGCTATCGGCACAACTATCTGGATCTGGATCCGACGTATAAGGATGCGTTTGGGCTGCCTCTGTTGCGCATGACATTTGACTGGAACGACAACGATCTGCGCATGATGAATTTCATGAATGAGCGTTGCACCGAGATCGGCCGAGCGATGAATGGGTCGGGGATTGGAGGGAAGGGGAAGGGGACGCATTTCAGTATGGTGGGGTATCAGAGCACGCATAATGTCGGGGGGGCGGTGATGGGGAGTGATCCTTCGACGAGTGTTGTGAATAAGTATCTACAGTCGTGGGACGTTCCGAATCTGTTCGTCGTGGGTGGCAGCGCGTTTCCGCAGCAGCCGGCGAATGGGCCGACTGAGACGATTGGGATGTTAGCTTGTTGGACGGCTGATGCGATTAAGGAGAGCTATGTGAGGAAGCCGGGGTCGTTGGTTTGAGCGGGGAGGCGAAACGCTGGGCGGGCTCGACCTTTCTGAGTTGTACCTAGGCGGCACCTCTAGGATCGGTTTCCGGCATATCTTTCGGAAACCGCAACCTAGTGATCCGATTGAGGCGAGCCGAGTTTCCGAAAGTCTTGATTTATGCACACGATGAAATGCGCGAACGGGTTCTCCGCGAAGCCGCTCACTCGCGATTGACGTGGTGCTTGGCCGATTCGATGGTTCCCGCCTTCGCTGATCGATCAGACGGGCCGGAACGCACCCACTACTGGAAAGACATCCCATGTTGACAAAACGCAGGCTACTGTCCACCGCCGCTGCCGCCGCAATCCCTGCCGTGGTGGTAAGGTCGGGCGTGGCGCGGGCACAGGCAAGCCCCCCCTCCGAGGTCAAGGACATCGCCGAGGCGGGCTTTATCTACGGCCTGCCCATCGTGATGAACTACGCCGTCATGTATGAATACGCTGTGGATCGGAACTCGGGCCAGTTCAAGGCTCCGTTCAATCAACTCAAGAACGAGCCAAACGTATTCACCTACAAAGACACAGCCATACCTACGCCAAACAGCGACACTCCTTATTCGTTTGTGTGGATGGACTTGCGGGCGGAGCCAATCGTGCTCTCCGTGCCAGCGGTAGACCCCAAGCGCTACTACTCGGTCATGCTATGCGACGGCAACACCTACAACTACGGCTATATCGGCACCCGCGCGACCGGAAGCGAAGCAGGTGACTACATGGTCGTCGGCCCCGAATGGAAAGGTCAGCCGCCGCCCAGGATCAAGAAGGTATTTCGGTCGAGCACGTGGTTTTCGTTGGTGGGCTATCGCACCCAGCTTTACCGCCCCGACGATCTCGATGCGGTCAAAAAGGTGCAGGCTGGCTACCAGGTGCAGCCACTTTCCGCCTACCTAAAACAGCCAGCGCCGCCGCCCGCGCCAATCATCGACTTTCCGAAAATCGACAAAGAGTCGATGAAATCAAACTTCTTCGACTACCTCGATTTTGCGTTGCAGTTTGCGCCCGCCGAACCGAACGAGACGGAAATCCGCGCCAAGCTCGCACGTATTGGCGTCGGGTCGGGCAAGACCGTCAACGGTAAAGACCTTGCGCCGGAGGACAAGCTTGCAATCAGCGCGGGCATGAAAGACGGCGAGCAAAAGATCGTCGAGGCAATCGCGAACACCGGCAAGAGAATCAACTTCTGGCAGGTCAGCTCGCTCCCGGGCGACAGCGCCCACTACAATGGTGACTGGCTGCTGCGTTCCGTCGCTGCGCAGGCCGGGATATACGGCAATGATGCCGTGGAGGCGATGTATCCACTGACGCGCAGTGATGACGGCGGCCAAACGCTCGACGGCAGCAAACACAATTACACGGTGACCTTTGCGGCCGGTCAACTTCCGCCGGTGAATTCGTTTTGGTCGATCACGATGTATGACGGGAAGACCCAGTTGTTGATCGAGAATCCGATCAACCGCTACCTTCTAAATTCGCCTATGCTCCCTGCCATGAAGACGAACGCGGACGGGTCGCTGACGCTTTACATCCAGAAAGATTCGCCGGGTGCCGATAAGGAAACCAACTGGCTGCCTGCGCCAAACGGCCCCATTTATCTGGTGATGCGGCTCTACTGGCCGAAAACAACGCCACCTTCGATCCTACCCGCTGGCGAAGGGACATGGCAGCCGCCCGGCGTGAAGCGCGCCGCATAGCGGCTGCGGCGAAGCGGCCTTTTGTGAGTGAACGGGAACCGCTCCGGCTTAGACCCTGGACGACTCTCTCTCAAAGGGTAAGACTCGGGGACTCTCTTGCTGTAGCTTGAGAGTTCGCCCCTCCCATAATTGTTGAATTTCCGACCGCGTCCGACATCCGCGGGGGGAGGTCAATACGCGATTCATGCCGTGGAAAGCGCGATTTTGAATACCAACCCCCCTACCCCCGCCGCACCCCCCAGAACAACGGAAACGCCGCCTTCACAATGTCCTTGATGTCAGACCGAAACGCCGTCGGCTGGAACAACTGCCCAAGCGGAATACACGGCACGGTCTCCAGCGCCCGCACCTGAACCTGCGCGGCGATCGCCTTCTGTGACGCAAGGTCCGGCGCGTCAAACCAGGCGGTGCGCAGGCGTTCCAGTTCCTCGTCTTCCGGCCATCCAAACCACGCTTTGGCGCCATTGCCCCGCAGTTCGAAACTGCCGCCCGGCGTGGAAGCCGCGACGCCCTCAATCTGCGTGATGAAGCAACTCCAACCGCCCTGGCTCACCGGTTCGCGGCTGGTCCGCCGAGCGACGATGGATCCCCAGTCCATCGGCCGGAAATCCACGTTCAGGCCAAGCCGCACGAACAGGTCACGCGCAACCTGCATCATCTGGGCGTACACAAGCCGGTCGGTTGCTGCCAGCATCACGACCTTTTCGCCGGCGTAGCCAGATTCCCGCACCAAACGCTTCGCCAGGGCCTCGTCGCGCGGTCCGGACAGGACCTCCAGCCCTGCCTTACTCGCCATCGGCTGGCTCTCAACGAAATATCCGGCCGGCGCCCGTCCCAGTTCCGTCTGGTCCCCGATCACCGACGCCAGGAACTGAGTCTGGTCGATTGCCGGCAGCAGCGCCCGTCGCAGCTTCGAATTGTTGAACGGCGGATGCAGGTGATTGAGTGCCAGGACCAGCGGCCAACCGAACGGATCGTTCACCGTGACCGTCACGCCGGGCGACTTGCGCAGCATCGGGCAAAGATCGATCAACGGCACTTCCAGCCAGTCGACCTCGCCTTTTTGCAGCGCCGCCGCCGCGGTCGCCGCGTCCGGCTGCACGACCCACTCAACACGCTGAAAATGCGCCACCTTCCCGCCCGACAGGAAGTTCGGCGGTTCCTGCCGAGGCACATAGCCGTCGAACCGCGCATAGGCCGCGCTGACGCCCGACACCCACGCATCGGGCAGGAAGCGGAACGGCCCCGAGCCGACGGCCTCCTTGATCTGCTCGGTGCCTGGGGTTTTCGCGACCCGCTCCGGCATCATGAAGCATCCCCGTGCCGCAAGACCGTACAGCATCTGGCTGAACGGCCGCTTCAGTCGGATGCGGAAGCGACGGTCGTCGAGCACGTCGATGTCGTTCGTCGCCGCCATCAAGGGCTGTCCGAACGAATCGCGCGAGCCCCAGCGCCGTACCGACATCGCGCAGTCCTTCGCCAGGACCCGTTCGCCGTCATGGAACGTCAGCCCGTCGCGCAAGGTGAACGTCCAGGTCAGCCCATCGCTCGAAACCTCGTGTCCCGCGCACATCTGCGGCTGCGGTTGGCCCGCGGCGTCGAGGCCGTACAGCGTGTCGAACACCATGTACGCGTGGATTCCCGTGACCAGGGCGGTCGTCCAGATCGGATCGAGCGTCGAAAGGCCGGAGTTCGGAATGAAGCGCAGCGGCCGAGCCTGGGCGTGCGCGAGTGACGGAGCCATCAGCGCGGGTGCTGCCTTCAGTAAGTCACGGCGCCGCATAGTATATCCTCCCAATTACCGTTGCTTTCGCTTCGCTGTGGCGCCTGCCACGCCGGCCGGTTACCCCTCACGCTCGGCCTGGCCGCCGAACACGCGATGAAACAAGCGGACCGATCACTGTCCGAGGACGGCCTTGATGTCGCTAGCACGCGTTGCCAGTGCGGATCGACCAACCGGGCTTTGTCGCGACACGGTCGATCCGGGTCCGCGCGCACGCCGCGTTTAGCCGGCGGGGCCAGCGCAATGGGGTGCGTGACACGTCGGCTTCGCTGGAGCCGTGACCGCTAGGACAATGCCAGTTCCCGGTACCCCCCGGTCGACACCGCGTCGCAGTGCTGGCGGAATGCCGGATGGCCGCCGCTGTAGCGCATCACGCGGCGGACCTGTTTGCCCTCCAGGTTGCGGTTGATACCGGTCATCCAGGAGTCGACCTCGGTAAACAGCAATCCCTCGTTGGTTTCGATCACATGATCGGTCCAGTTCTTCGCCGCCTCCGGTGTCGCGTCCACGCGGGTCAGCCCGCTGTCGCGCGCATGGCGGATCAACGCCGTGACCCAGTCGGACGTGTATTCCACCGCGCGCGGAAAATTTCCGAGGCCGGCATGCGGTCCCATCACCATCATGAAGTTCGGGAACCCATCGACCAGAATGCCCAGCAGCGTCACCGGGCCGTCGGCCCATTTCTCCTTCAGCGACACACCGCCCACGCCTCTGATGTCAATCTGGTCGAACGCCCCGGTGATCGCGTCGAAGCCGGTCGCATAGATGATCATATCGAACTGATAATCGGTATCCGAGGTACGGATGCCCTCTGGCGTGATGCGCTCGATCGGCGTTTCGGTCAGATCGACCAGTTTCACGTTCGGCTGGTTGTAGACCTCGAAATAGCCGCTTTCCAGCGGCACGCGCCGCGTCCCGAACCCGTGCGTCTTGGGGACCAGCTTATCCGCGACTGCCGGATCCTTGACCCGCTCGCGGATCTTCCGCCCCAGCCAGTCGGACATCAGCCTGTTGGCCTCGCGGTCCATCAGTACGTCGCGGAAATTGCCCATCCAGATGCCGAAGCCCGGTTCGCCATAGCGCTGTTCCCAGAACGCCTCGCGTTCCTCCGGCGTGACGTCGAGCGCCGAGCGCGGGTCGGCCGCATGGATGAAGCAGCCGACGGTTTCCTGGCATTTGGCGAAGATATCGGCGTAATTCTTGCGGATTTCCGCCATTTCCTCGGGAGTCACCTTGGAATTGTGCAATGGTGCCGACCATTGGGCGGTGCGCTGAAACACCGTCAAGTGGCCCGCGGTCTTGGCGATTTCCGTGATGGCCTGGATGCCGGTGGCGCCGGTGCCGATCACCGCGACCCGCTTGCCCGCAAAACTGACCGGTTCCTTCGGCCAGTTATGCGTGTGGAAGGACTGGCCCTTGAAGCTCTCGATGCCGGGAATACGGGGAAGAACCGACGCTGACAACACGCCAACCGCGGTGACCAGAAACCGCGCCGTGCACTGGCTGCCATCGTGCAAGGTGACTTTCCAGCAGTTTCTGTCTTCCTGGTAATGCGCCGAAGTGACGGTGGTCCGGAACTGGATATCACGCCGGAGGTCGAACTTGTCGGCCACGTAATTCAGATATCGCTCGGTTTCCGGCTGCGACGCGAAATGCTCGTCCCAGTCCCATTCGTCGAGCAGTTCCTGGGAGAAGGAATAACCATAGGTCCAGCTCTCGGAATCAAACCGCGCGCCCGGGTAGCGGTTCCAGTACCAGGTGCCGCCGACGTTCGATCCCGTCTCGAACACCCGGACGGTCATACCGAGTTCGCGCAAGCGGTAAAGTTGATAGAGGCCGGAAACACCAGCACCAATCACGATCGCATCGAAATCGAGGGCCGTGTTGGTGGCGGGCTGACGCGCCGTTTGCACTGCGACGTTCATGCGTATCTCTCCCCTGATGGGCCATTCGGTTCGTTGGGACGTGCGAACCAATCGATCGTCCCACGCGAGATCGGCGGCCGGAGGCTTCTGGACCGGGGGAGGATAGCCTGGGTCGCCACCGGTCCGCCAGTCACCGCTTCAGCGCAATGCTGGCGGACCAGCGGAAAGGGTAACAGCAAGACAGATGGTCGGTCCGCCGCGCGATAAGCACGTTGGACCGGCTCGGGCGCGGCTGTCGCATCGGGCCGGCACCTCCACCTCTCTGGCCGTTGCGCAAGTCGCGTTCAGAGGAACGCCGACTTGACCTCCTGCGCCAGGAGCCGGATCGCCTCCCGCTCCGCCGCGTGATCGGCCAGGCCCGCGCAATTCGTTTCCAACTGCACGCCCGACAACCCGATGTCGCGTTGCAGGTCTTTCAACTTCCGCACCACCGTATCGGGTGAGCCAATGAACACAGAACCTCGCAGGGTCTCCTCCAGTGTGATTTCAGTCAGGCGCTGCGAGGTTTTCCAGCGGGCGTGGTCAGGCGGAGTGTTTTGCCGACGAGCGGAGTCGGCGAGCAGGCGGCTTTGGTTCTGGAAATGCCGCATCAGCGTTGGCCCGTAGGCCTCCTGGGCCGCTGCATCGGTTTTGGCGACGAAACCGGGGCAACGGAGATAGACGGGTGCCTCCCCTGGGTGTCCCGCGTCGGTCCAGGCTTTGCGGTAGACGTCGATATGCTGCTTGAACATCCGCGCGTCCTCGTGCCGGGCGGACAGGAACAGGCCTTGGCCCGCTTTGCCGGCCGCGGGGAAGGTTTCGACGCTCGCCGCCGCGATGCGGATTTCGGGTGTCGGCTGTTGCACCGGCCGCGGAACGACGGTGACGTCTTGGATGTCGTAAAACTTGCCCTTGTAGGAGAAATTGTCTTCTTGCCAGGCGCGCTGGATGATCTCGAGACACTCGATCTCGCGTTCCTTGCTTTCGGAATACGCGATGTTCAGCGCCTCGTAGGTCTTCACGACGCCGCTACGCCCGACGCCGAAGATCAGCCGGCCCTTGGAGATGTGGTCCACGGTCGCCGCTTCCTCAGCAATACGAAGCGGGTTCGCCAGCGGCAGTACCTGCACGCTGGTTCCGATCCTGATCCGCTCGGTGCGGGCGGCGATCGCGGCACCGAGGACCAGCGGGCTGGCGGCGAGGGCGCGCGCTTTGTCGAAATGCAGCTCCGCGAGCCACATCACGTCCAGGCCATACTCCTCGCTGGCGTCGACGATGTCGAACCCGCCGGCGAAGCAGTCGGCCTGGCCGCGGCCGGGCAGCACCGGAAACTCGTGATAGATACCCAATTCCATTGAATGGGACCTTCCCCAATATGGTCTTATTGTCGATCGGTTTTGGTCTCCGTCGGTCCGCGCGTCAACCGAGGCGTCAGACCCCTCCCGCGTTCCATGCCTTCCGAGGAGGCACCAAAGCGCTACTGGCGGAGCCTGGCGATCAGCAGTTCAAGGCGTTTTCTGGTGTTAATGTGGCCGGTCTTAGCGGGTTCCTGCATCCGCCGCGGCACCACATCCGGTCTTGTGTACCCATCTCGATCGTGACCCCGTGGCGATCCTCGGTCGCTTCGCGTTTCGCTGACGGATCGAGACCACGTTCCAGGAAGTGCGAGAGCATCTGGGCGTCGAAACGCAGCGGCAGTGGTCGGACCTGGCGGTATTGCGCACAACACCGGCGCTGCTGGGGCAGTGTTCCCTGATCGCATCCTGGGTGCATGCGCTCATGGCGATGCCGGATGCCACGGTTCGGCCCGTTCAGGCGGCTTGGTACAAAAAGTCCGAACCGACCTTCGGTGACGCAGTCGCCACCGTCCGCCGCGTGCTGTGGGCGCCAGGGGGTTTTCGATGGCCCGGCAAGGGCATGAAAGCGTAGAAATTCCCGCCGTTCTGTTACAACGCTTTGTACAGACTCTATGCTGGGCAGCGCGAATTGCGGAAAGTCGAGCTTAGGCCCGGGCGAATCCCAGCCGTTAGCCTGAAAGCGCGACCAGGTGGTTATCCCACCGCAGGCGATCGACCCACCGGCCAGGTAACCGTCTGAGTGGGCCCTGGTGGCTGGCGAGAAATGCGCCTCCCAACCCCGAGGTCAGAATGAAGTCGCCAGCAGATGCCGCAGCGACGCCGCTCCCATCAGGCAATGCGAAACGGGTCCGCACGATGCCGCTCATTGCATCCAGGACCAACGCAACGCCGCCACGTGGGCTGGTAACGGCGATCAAGCGACCATCGGGGCTCGCCGCGGCGCCACCTGTATAGTTGTCCAGCATGCGCCATGTTGCCGCATCGCCATCGACGGTAGCCAGAACCCCACCACGTTCGGCGGCTACCAGGGATGGGTGCTCGTGGGCGGGTCCTTCATACTGCATGGCCACGAATACGGCCCCATTGATGCCGATTGCCAGATGTCGCATTGAAAGTAGCCGTTCCCGATCGCCCAGGCGCTCCAGAGCATGTAGATAGCCGCTGGCAGGATCGATTTTCGCGAGACTGCTGTCGATACGGTCCAGATCGAACCGCACGCGCGGTAGATTGGGGTCGGTCCGGATCCCGCCATTAGCGACCACCAGAAAGGAGCCGTCCGGGGAAAAGCGGATATCATGTGGATCGGTACCGCCGGTGGCGAATTCTCCGACACGTGCGAAATCGGTTCCCACCCGATAGACGCCCACAACGCCGTCGCCGCCGCCGTCAATCTCGGTCGCGTAAAGCAATGACCCGTCGATTGAAAACACACCGTGACCGCTGAACCACCGATCGGTCGCGCGCGTGATGTGTCGGACGATGCGGCCAGTCGTGGCATCGAGAACCAGGGCGAATGTTCCGGGTCGACGTCCGAACACCACGGCGGTTCCGCCATCGGGGGCCACCGCCGCGCCGTGCCCGCGGGCCGGGATGGACTGCTCGAACCTTGGCACACCATCCAACCCGAACGCAGCCGCACGCCAACCTCCGTCGGGATCGGCACAGGCGGACAGGAATGCCGTCTGCTGCGTGGCGGCGGCGGCGGGGCGAGCCAGCATTGCCAGGCCCAATCCCAGTGCTCCGCGTCGTCCCAGCATCGCCATCAGTCGCCGTCCATCGCGTTGAAGCCGGCCGGTATCCCCAGGGCCGGCGCGACCCGCTCCGTCAACAGGCGTCGCTGGTCGCCCAATGCGCGCAACAGGGCTTCGACCGACTGCCGCCCCGCGGGATCGGCAACCGCTGCTTCAAGACCAGGGGCGATCTTCCCGGCGGCGAGGTCAGCGGTCGCGAAACCATCCAGCACGGTGGCGGCAAGACGCGGGTTGGCTACCCGCAGTATTGGGTCAAAACCGGTCCGGTGTAGTTCCGTCACGCCAGCGAGCGCGGCACGGACAAGCGCCAGGGATTGCACACTTCGCCAGGCCTCGGCGCTACGCGGTCGAGCCTCCCGCAGCGACGGACCCAGGGGGCGGGCAATCTGGCGATCCGCAAGGAAATCGATGCCGCCGTGCAGGCTCTTGAACAGGGCAAGCATGCCCTCTCCCGGATCCCGGTAGAAGCGTTTGTCGGCCATGCCTTCCATGGCGCGCGCATGGGGTTGGTTGCCGTCGGTCCAATCCTGCAAAAGTTCCGTGGCAATCGTTGAGAGATTTCGACCGATCGCAGCCAGCAGCGTGCGCCGGAATGTCTCACCGGGAACGAGCAACAGGTCCGCCTGGTCACCGAACAGCAGGCGTTCGGCCGCGGGCAGTCCCTGCACCGGAATGCGACCAATTTGAAAGGCCGCTTGCGTTATACTTGATGGATCGGCGTTGCGCAGCGTTTCCGCCAGATCGCGGGCGATGGTGTTGCGTGGATCAGGAAACAGGGCGATCCGAAAGCCCCTGTCGAAGGCTTCCATCGGCCCGAAGCGCAGATGCCGGATGCGCTGGAAGGCCACCGCCGTCGAGATCCAGCGGACCCGTGCCTCCTCCGCCGACGCAGCGTCGGGCCTATCGGCAACCACGGCAGTCGACGCTGCAAACGCGACCGCCGCCGCTGCGAACGCGGCATGACCTGGCACGATATGGCCGGTAACCGCTCGGCGCACGGCATCAAGCCGAGCGGCATTGCGATCCTGGGCGGCGGCGGCGACTGGAAGTGCAAGCCCGGCAAGCATCAGGTGGCGACGACGGATCATCACAGGCTCTCCAGGAAGGCAAGTAAAGCCGCGCGATCGGCAGGCGACATGCGAGCAACGACATCGCGTGCGCGAGACGCTTCGCCGCCATGCCAAAGAATGGCCTCCAGCAGGGTCCGAGCGCGCCCATCGTGCAGGAGTTGGGTGTGCCCACTCACGGTCTTGGTCCGGCCGATGCCCCACAGGGGCGGGGTGCGCCATTCCACGCCGGTCGCAGCCCCTTCCGGACGGTGATCGGCCAGTCCCTCGCCCATGTCGTGCAGCAGCAGGTCCGTATAGGGCCAGATCCGTTGCGACGCGTGCTCGGGCCGGTCGGGAGGCTGCCCGGTCACGAAGGACGGACGGTGGCAGGCGGCACAACCCGCATCGCGAAACAGGGCACGGCCGTGGTCAGTCTGCGGGTTCTCTGGACCCCGGGTCGGCACGGCCAGGTTCCGGGCATAGAATACGACCAGATCGAGCAACCGATCCGGCACCTCGACTTCCTCCGGTGCATCAGAACCGTCGGGGGCGGATCTGCAGACGGTCTGGGCCGGCGTGCACTCTCCGTAGCCGCCCGGATGCAGACGGGTCGAAAGCCCCATGTCAGCGGCGAAGGCATCGGCGACCTGGTCCGTCATGGTCGGCGCCAATGCCTTCCACCCGAACCGCCCCAGCATCCACGTTCCTGTCTCGCCGCTCCAGACCGTCGCCGCTCGGCCGGAAATTCCGTCTCGGTCGCGATCATCCGGGTCGGCGCCGGCAGTTATTTCGCCCGCCGGAATTGCCTCCAGCAGCCCCAGGCCGATCATGGGCGGTGCAACACGCGGCGAGAGCATAAGACCCGGCAACGGCGGACCGTAGGCCCAATCTTCAATGCGCCAGGCCGGGCGGCGTAACTGCACCGTGTCACCGCCGTAGAGCGTCACGGTCTCCTCGGTCCAGGTCACAGCCACGCGGGCTTCGGCCGGGTGGCCCTGGATCCCGAATGTCTGCAACTGCACCCCGTAGGTCGGATCGCCGATTGCGGGAGCCCGACCGGAGGCCAGCAACGCCCGGTCGGCGTCATCACGGGGCGGAACCGAAAGGCGAACGAGGAGCGACGAGGCCGCTTCACCCGGCTCCGGTGGCCTCCCGCGGCCATCGCGCACATGGCAACTCTGGCAGCCGCGGGCGTTGAACAGGGGGCCAAGTCCGTCGGCACTGTGCGTTGACGACGGCGCCGAGACCCAAAGACGACGAAATACGCCGTCGCCAACCTTGAAGTTCAACTGTCGCTCGAACGACAACGTCGCGGATGACTGAGAGAATGCCGTGACACCGGTGGCATGCAGCGATGTGGCGCCGCCGCCCGGCAGACGCTCCGATGGGTCCGGCGCGTCCTTGGCAGCGATGGCACCGCACAGCATCAGCGCGCCAACGGCGAGGACCGGTGGGCGCAGCATCTCAGTGCCGCTTCACGGCACTTGGCTTATCGAGACTGTCCGAGCCTTCGATCGAGACCTTCAGTCGTAAGGCACCGACGATGCGCTCGATCGTGCGGGTCTGTTGCAGGAGAGCGTCGATTCCGGCCTGGACCGTCGCGTTGCCGGCCTTGTTGCCCTCGCCGATCATCTGGTCATAGGCCTCGATCGTCTCGGCCCGGGTCTTCAGGGCCTGGAATGCGGCGAGCGTCGCGTCGAGCCGAGCGCGCATCTCCCGATCGAGGGCTGGCTGGGCGGCACGGACGAAATCCGACAGCGACGGACCACGCACGACCGTGCCGTCGATACGGCGGTATTCCCCCAGATAGACCGCGCGGATGCCCACGACGTCGTAGAAGTGGCTGTTATGGGTATTGTCGGAGAAACAGTCGTGCTCTTCCTCCGGATCATTCAGGATGAGCCCGAGACGCATCCGTTCGCCTGCGAGTTCCCCATAGGACAGGCTGCCCATGCCCGTCAGCATCGCGGCGAGCCCGGCATCGGTGCCGCGTGGGGTGAGGGCCTTTCGGGCCGCACCGTCCGGCGCCCAGTTGGCAACCATGGTTTCCAACTCGCCGACCAGCATGCCGGTCACCACTGTGAGATACTGACCACGCCGTTCCGTGTGGCCACCGGTCGCCGCATCGCCCCGCGCATAGTCTGTCCAGGGCCGGTTGCCGGCGCCGGGGCCGGTGCCGTTCAGATCCTGGCCCCACAGCAGGAACTCGATGGCATGCCAGCCGACGGTGACATTGGCCTCAACACCGCCGATTTCATGCAACGCGTTGAGTATTTCGGGCGTGATGACTGATACATCGATCGTCTTGCCGGCGTGGGTGATGGTGGTGGAGGCAATGATGTTGGCGGTGAACAATGGGTTCTCGTCGCTCGTATCGCCGTAGCGACTGGTGTCGACGTAGTCGATCAGGCCTTCATCCAATGGCCATCCGTTCACCCGGCCTTCCCACTCATCCACGATCGGATTACCGAAGCGGAAGGCCTCGCTTTGCATGTAGGGCGGGCGCGCGGCGATCCAGGCCTGACGGGCGGCGGCAAGAGATTCCTGGGAGGGATCTGCGACCAGGCGAACTACCGCATCCCGCAGGCGTCGCGCGCCGGACAGGGCATCTCCATACATGGCATGCGCGAGGTCGGCGTAGTTCATCAGCACGGCCCGCTTAGGCGGTGCCGACTGTGCCCATGCGGTGGCAGAGAGCGTGGCCCCGACGACACCACCAACGAAGGACCGGCGCAGTAACATGGCAAGGATTCCTCATTTCGGCACCGCGTATCACCGCAGTGCTGGATAGGTCAGTAAAAGAAGGTCACCGGTTGGGGGCCCAGGCGATGCCCTCGGGCGTGCAAAATGACAGTGTCGAGACGTAACGGGTGCGATCGTAGGCACCCGCGTCGGCTCCCCCTGGTTCGGCGATCACGTGTTGTATTTCGGCGACATAGCGGCCGGACCAGGGTTGCGGCAGCGTGACCCGCCCTTCGGTGTCGGTCCGCAGTTCCTTGATCCAGGCAGGCGGCCCGATCAGCGTGACTGTGGTTCGCGGCAAGGGCTTGCCCATCAGCATCAGGACGAAGGTGCTGCCCCTCGCTTCGGTCGGTACCAATTCCAGATCGAGCGCGGAGCGCGTCTCCGTGCGCCCTTCCCGGGCCAGGAAGATGGTGCGGGTGCGGCCCCCACGTTGGCGGTCGTCACGCGGGGAGAGACCTGCTTCGACGGCACGGGTGTCACCTGCGGGCAGTGGTCCGAACGCAATATGGTCAGGCTGGCGCGTCACCGGAGCGTCGGCACCAACGAGTTTGCGAGACGCAATGGTATCGAGTGCGGCACCTGTCTTCTCGCGCCGGTCATTTTCCGGTTCGCCATAGAAAAGCTGGACCGTGGGACCGGTCCGCTCCAGCCAGACCATATGGGCCGATGCCGGTTGAGCAAGCGCGCATCCGACCAGGAGTGTGCAGAGGGCCAGGCGCTTCATCAGCGGAAAGTCCTTTCGGATGGTGGGTCTGTCGTACCGGTGCGCGGGGGACAGGCCGTTGTCGCGCCCTTCTAGTCGCAAATGCGAGTCGGTTGCAATACTGCCCCGAAATCAGCAACCCCGCCCCAAATCCAGTCTCGCTCCCGGCGACGACGTAACGGTTCCTGCGAACGAACCGGTCCAGCCTCACAGCCGCATCCGGCAATGTGGGTGGACCGGTTCGTTCGATGGTTGGTCACACATCATCGCAGGTTGAACTGAATGGGGATGACAAGGTCCAACGGGTTCCCCTGAGGATCCGGGACCGGCAACGGCTGCGCCCGCGCAATCAAGTCCACCGCCTCCATGTCCAACAGATCGAAACCGGCGCTGCGGTGCAACACGGTCGCGTGGGCAGACCCATCCGGCATCAGGCGGAACCGGACCATCGCCACGCCCTGCCGCCGCTGCGACTGCGCTCCTGCCGGGTAGCGCTTGTGTCTGTTCAGATGAGCCACAAGCCGCGACTGCCAGGACGCAACCTGCTCCGCCGACGGCGCTGCCCGGGCGACCGGCGCCGGCGCCGGTGTCGTCGGCGCGACGGGAGCAGTCGAGACGGGTGCAGGTGCGGGCGGTCGCGGCCGCACGGGTCGCGGTGGCAGCGAGACCTTGGGCGGCGTCGGTGACGGAGCCGCACGTATGGGCGGAGGCGGCTCCGGCGGCGGTGGCTCTGGTGGCGGCACTGGCGGAGGCGGTTCGGGTGGCGGAGGTTCCGGCGGAGGTGGTTCCGGAGGCGGCGGTTCTGGCGGTGGAGGCTCAGGCTCTGGCGGAGGCGTGGGTGCGGGTTCCGGCGGCGCCGGCTCGCGTTGGACCGCCGGTGTGGGCTCGGGTTCCGGAACAGGCGGCTCCGGAGCAGGCTCAGGCTCTGCGGGCGCTTCCGCCATGGGTGCGAGGTCGATCATCACCACCGTCTCCGGCGGTAGGACCGGCGGAATCGACACCCTGCGCAGGACCAGAAATGCTGCCAGATGCAGTGCCAGAACCAGCGCAAACGCGACCGGCCATCGCCAGGTACCGAAACCTCCGGATCGTACAGGCTCCGACACGCCAGCAATCACTTTGCCCGGTCCAACGCGACCAGGGCGACCTTCAGATAGCCAGCAGTCCGCAGGTCATCCATTGTCGCCATCAGGTCGCCATAGCTGACGCCCTTGTCCGCTCTCAGGAAGATGCGCGCGTCCCGATCCCCGGCGCTGGCCCTGTCGAGCGCCGTCGCCAAGCCAACTCGCGGCACCACCGCCTCGCCCAGCGCAAGGCTCAGGTCCAACCGCAAGGTGAGATAGATCGGCTTGTCTGGCTTGGGCTGCGGTGCCGCGGCCGCGGCTGGCAAGTCAACCGCAAGATCAACAGTGGCCAGCGGTGCCGCGACCATGAAAATGATCAGCAGTACCAGGATCACATCGATGAACGGCGTGACGTTGATCTCGTGCGTTTCTGTCAGCTCGTCGTCGAGGTCGATGTCGACTTTCATCGCTCTACTCCGCGGCCGGGCGCAGGCGGATCGGGTGTGCGACGGCAGACGGGGCAGGGGTCTGGTTCCGCAGGTGCGCGCGATCCAGTTCGCGGGCCGCATGTGCCAGAACCAGCGCTGACAGGTCCGACAACTCGGCGCGATATCCCGCCAGGGCGCGGGCGAACGCATTGTAGGTCAGCACGGCTGGTATCGCGGCGGCCAGGCCGAATGCGGTGGCAAGCAAAGCCTCCGCGATTCCCGGTGCCACGACCGCGAGGCTGGTAGTCTTGGAGCGGGAAATCCCGATAAAGCTGTTCATGATTCCCCAAACGGTACCGAACAGACCGACGAATGGGGCGCAGGATCCGATACTGGCCAGCAGTCCTGTCCCGCGGCCCATGCGTCGGACCACGCCATGCTCGATGCGCCGCAATCGGAGCGCGATTCGGTCTTTCACGCCTTCCACAGGAAGCCCGTCGGATCGCAGCACTTCGTCCTCGGCCGCGGTCAGGAGCGCGCGGGCCACCCGAGCGGACGGAGAGCGAGCGAGGGCGGCGAGTCCTTCGTCGGTGCGCGCCAACCGGAGGCTGGCCCCCAGACGACGGCGTGCCAACGTGATCTCGACGCCCTTGGCCAGAAGGATTGTCCAGGTCAGGACCGAAGCGAAGACGAGCAATGCCATGACGGCCTGGACCACGACGTCCGCAGCCAGGAACATGTCCCATGGCGTCGAGGCAAGGTGCGGTACTGCGGCCGGGTCGGGCACGGCCGGCATGTTCGGCGCCCCCGATGCCGTCGGGCCGGCGCTGCTGGTGCCGAACCCGATGGAGGCGAAACCGTCGGGGATTCTGGTGCCATCATGCTCGAACGCGGTCGGGGCTGAACCTGTCCCGATCTGGTCTTGCAGTGTCGGTGAGGCCGGCGCTCGAACGGTCGCCAAAGGCGGTGCGTCACTCACCAGGGGCTGTGGCGGATTGTCGGGCATGTTGTATTCCTGTCGTTGGTGTCTTGCTGGGGTCGCCCGCCAGGGCCGCCTTACGCGCAGCGTCCACACGCTTGCGCGCACGCCGTTTCAGCCACCACATCCGTGGCCCGGTGATCGCGAAGAGCGGCACAGCAAGGCCGCCCAGCACCACCAAAACCCGCCAGGCCGGGCCGAGGCCCAAGCCTTCGTGCAGGTCGTGTATCCAGCGATACAGCCGATCCGCCGGCGCAGCGGCGCG
>JGI1356J14229_10000534_pt1 | contig 35981 bp, 37 predicted proteins | sample Subgrocontami58m_FD_14229 | JGI IMG/M metagenome (IMG submission 14229) | reverse complement strand
TTTATCTATAAATTAGCTCGCCGAATCTTTTAATGTTTAAGGAGTCTCTACTCGATAAAATTTTATACAGGATCAAAAAGCTTATTCCTAAGTCGGTTTTTAATACGCTTGCGCCGATGTACCACAGTCTTCTGGCATATGCCGGAGCAGTTTTATACCGTTTTCCTTCAAAGGATATGACGGTTATCGGTATAACCGGGACTAAAGGCAAATCTACAGTTACATATTTGGTTTCAAAAATTTTAGAAGCAAATAATGAAGGTGTAGCGGCAATAGGCTCACTCGGATACAAGATTAAGGATCGAGAATGGCCGAATACTCTCAAGATGACCATGCCTGGCCGTTTTAAACTGCAAAAATTCTTATCTCAAGCAAAAAAAGCCGGCTGCAAATATGTCGTGCTTGAAGTAACCTCCGAAGGCATAAAACAAAAAAGGCACCTGGGCATAACATTCGATTGCGCCGTTTTTACGAATCTACATAAAGAACATATTGAGAGCCATGGTTCTTTTGAAAAATATACTGAAGCAAAACAGGAACTTTTTAAGGCTGCAAAGAATATCCACGTGATTAACAGCGACGATCCTAATTTTGAATTATTTTCTAAATACCCATCGGAGAAAACTATATTCTACGGAATAAGAACCGGAGAGATGAGAGCCGCCAATATCCAGAAAAGCAACGAAGAAACAACATTCAATGTTTATGGAACGGAGTTTAAGATTAACCTGGCCGGAGAATTCAATATTTTAAACTGCCTGGCCGCCCTGGCTGTGGGAGCGATGTATGGCATTGAACTTCCGGAAGCCAGGCATATCCTTGAATCAGTAAGATCCATCCCGGGCAGAATGGAATTCGTGCAGAGAAAACCGTTTTCCGTGGTTGTGGACTACGCCCACACCCCGGATTCCCTGGAGTTGGTCTATAAGACGCTGAAGAATAACAGCAGATTGATCTGCGTGCTTGGCGCCGCGGGCGGAGGAAGGGATAAATGGAAAAGGCCGGAATTCGGAAAAATAGCCGACACATATTGCGATGAAATAATTCTGACTAATGAAGATCCGTTTGAAGAAAGTCCCGAAAAAATATTGGATGAGATCTCATCCGGCGTAAAAGCTCATGAACCCGTAAGGATAATGGACAGGCGGGAAGCGATTAAAAAAGCCATTACCGGCGCTCAGCCGGGAAACACCGTCATAATTACCGGCAAAGGCAGCGAGCCGTCTATGGCCATAGCCGGCAACAGGAAAATCCCCTGGTCGGATAAAAAGATTGCCGAAGAAATACTTAAATAGTATATTCAACTCAGGTCTCTGAAAACCGGGATTTATATTGGGCCAGGAGCAGAATCCTAAAATAAGGAGATTTTTATTGTTTGATGCCTGCATGCCTAATCTCGAAAGCTGCCGAAAGGACGGCAGCTGCGGCACTAATAAAAATATATTGTGCATACATAGATTCAAGAAAGGCACGGAAGTATTGCATACTACACCTTATATAGATTTTTTAAGATATTATGACTTTCAGGTTCTTCTTCATTTTATTTATCTGATCGCAAAATACAGAAATCAGCGGGAATTATCATCGGCGTGTGAATTTTATATAGTTACCAAGGATTTGGGATTTAAAAAAGATGCGAAAAAAGGATTCTTGGGATCCGTTCAAACGGAATGGGAAACCCGAAGAAGGAGCAAAAGCGTTACTCTTGAATTTAATGGGACGCAAGTTATCGCAACATTAAAATTAAGAAGCAGAAGGCAAAAGATGGTAATAAATATCATCGAAATGCCTACGGAAGGCTACTCCACCCGCGATACGATAGAAGAACTGATCGTAGCGTTCTAAATTTTTAGCCCGCGTGGCAGATGTTTGCTTCCGGGCTTTTTATTTTCTTACGAATTGATAAAATAAATTTGATGCTGGCTATTGAGAAAAAAGTAAAACCGATAGATGGGCCCAATGCTCCATGGGTTTTGATTATCATCCTTTTGATCCTGTTCGGCATTTCGGTCAGCGTCTTCAGCAAAAAATCGCCTGCTCCCGCTCTGCCCGGCAATACCGATCCCGCACCATCGGCAGAAGCGCGGATGCCCCGCATTTATAATGTTTCTTACAGAGCGGGCGTATTCAGTCCGACAAACCTGAGGATCCATGTCGGCGACACTGTCCGTTTTAAGAATGAGGGTTTTTATCCGATCCGCGTTACAAGCGATTCTTCAACACCGGACCGCAAAGATCTGCCCGGATTCGATAGTATCGGCGATATACCCCAGAACAGTTATTTTTCTTTTACGTTTTCAGCCACCGGAATTTTCGGGTATCATAATGAAAGGGATACTGGAGAGGCGGGGACGATCATTGTGCGATGAAAAACCCCTTAACAATGCAGGTCGAGTCTTATCTTGGAGCCGTCTTTATTTTGGGAACGGCTTTATTCTTTGGACTCATGATATACGGAGCGGTCAAGAACTTTGAAGGCGAGCTGGCGGCCATGGAAGGTAACCGGGCAAAATTAAATATAATTTCCCATGCCGAAAGAGAACTGATAGACGAATGGGTTAAGAGAAATAACATCCAGATACCCCAAGGTAAAGGGTATCGGTATTTAATCATTAAATATAAGGACAGGCCCTGGCTATAATGATCTTAAAATTAAATCTATATATAAAAGAAGTTCTGTTATTCGGTTTTGCTTTGTTTTTGGGTATTTTTTCAGCTAATAGGCTTCCGGGCTATTCGAATTTCGGCTCCAAGCCCGGCAATTTTGAATTAAGCGATTTTGTCGCCATGTTCATCTTTCTGGTTCTGCTGCTCATTTTCAGGAAAAATAAAAAATTCATCGGTCTTAGCTTTAAGCTGCTTTTAATACTTTTGATACTGGGCGGGTCTGAGATTATCTTCGGCGTTCTCGTTCCGTTTCCATTCGATCTAATGGCTTCTTTGCTGCTTTTAGCCGGGTATCTTTTTTATCGTAATGTTCTGATCCATAATCTGGCTATTATCGTGGGCATTGCGGGTTTAAGCGCAGTGATCGGACTGAGCATTACTCCTAAATTCGTGATCTTTATGCTGGTGCTTCTGTCCTTTTACGATATTATTGCGGTATATAAGACTAAGCACATGATCCGCATGGCTAAAAGCATGATGCAGAGCGGCGCCATATTCGGTTTTGTGATCCCTTCCAGCTTCAAAGGATTTATCTCAAATAAGGATGATGCCAGTAAGAAAATCAGCCGGCCCGATACTGCCGGCCAAACTGCGGCAGTCAGCGATTTCATGATCCTTGGCTCCGGCGATATCGGTTTGCCGCTGATAATGGCATGCTCGCTTGTTGCGATGTCTTTGTCTGCCTCCATAATAACTGCGCTCTTCTCGTTAGCGGGATTATTCCTCACCCATTTGATCTTCGTCAATCAAAAAGAGAAAAAGCCCATGGCTGCCCTTCCTCCCATAGCTACCATGACGATAATAGGTTATATAGTAACTCAGCTGATATTATGAAGTTATCTTTTTTTGGCGGAGCAAAAATAGTGACCGGCGCAAACTATCTCCTGGATACGGGATATTCTAAGATCCTGGTTGATTGCGGGTTATTTCAGGGTTCCCGTTTTGCGGAGGTTCTTAATTACGAGAAATTTCCGTATAAGCCGGAGGAAATTGACTATCTTATAGTTACTCATGGCCATGCTGACCATACCGGAAGGATCCCTAAGCTTTATAAAGAAGGATTCCGCGGAAAGATCCTGGCTACTCATCCGACCATTGATATCATAAAGGCCTCGATGCCTAACAGCCTGGCTTTGATCAAGGATGAAGCCAAAGAAGACGGCCATGAACCGTTATTCAGGGACGATGATCTTATAAACGCACTTTTGTTGGCTGAAGGAATAGAATACGAAGAAGTGAAGGATCTCGATAAGAATACAAAAGTCAGGCTCCATGATGCCGGTCATATCCTGGGCTCGGCAATAACAGAAATAGAGACGATCAGTAAAGGACAGGCAGTTAAAATAATTTTCTCGGGAGATCTGGGAAACCCGCCCAGCCCTTTGCTTGCTGAGCCCGCATATGTCAGGGACCCGGATTATATAATCGTTGAATCGGCTTATGGCGACAGAATTCACGAAGACAAAGAAGAGCGGAGAAAAATTCTGGAGGAAATTATTGACGAAACAGTCGGGAACGGAGGAACGCTCATGATCCCTTCCTTTGCCCTTGAAAGAACTCAGGAGCTTTTATACGAGTTGAACGGGCTGCTTCTACATAAGTCCATATCAAAAGTCCCTATATTTTTAGATTCTCCTTTAGCCATTGGTCTAACCGATGTCTACGAAAAGTATCTCCAATATTTTAACAATAAGGCAAGAAGCCTTATAAGATCCGGAGACGATATTTTTAATTTTCCCCAGCTCATCCTTACCAAAACAACAGAAGAATCAAAAGGAATAAACAATGTGAGGGGGCCCAAGATCATTATTGCCGGCTCCGGCATGTCCAATGGCGGAAGAATACTCCACCATGAGTCCAGGTACCTGCCTGACCCCAAATCCGCTTTGCTGTTTATTGGTTATCAGACGGAAAATTCCCTGGGCCGCAAAATTCTGGATGGAGCTAAGGAAGTTACTATTTTCCGTAAGAAGATACCCGTAAACTGTCGAATTTATAATATCGGCGGTTATTCAGGCCATGCCGACCAGAATTTTATAATGAACTGGCTGGGCAAAGCTAGTCAGGGAGGCAAGTTAAAAAAGGTCTTTATAGTCCAGGGGGAAACCAAGCCGGCTAATGCTTTAGCCGGTAAAATAGAGGCTGATCTGGGTGTTCAGGCAGTTGTCCCCAGCCAGGAAGACAGTTTTGAGCTATAATGGTATTGGATTTGATTTTAATAATCATTTCATGTAAAATAACAATCATATGAAGTATAAATTCGTTGTATCGGGTGCTGCAAATATGGATTTTTGCACTGTCGATACTCAGGCAATGGCGGAGCGGTTAGGGGGAGAGATAGTAAAGCAAAATGGAATAGTCATAACCGGGGCAACGCAAGGGGTTCCATATTTTGCGGCTAAAGGAGCCAAAGAAGCCGGAGGCATATCGATAGGCATTTCACCTGCGGCCACCTACGCTTCCCATGTAAAGACATACCGTCTTCCTGTGGATCAATTCGATTTCATAATTTATACGGGATTTGAATATTCAGGAAGGAATTTAATTTTAACAAAATCAGCAGATGCGGTCATAGTAGGGTGCGGAGGATTCGGCACTCTAAACGAATTTACGATCGCGCTCGAAGATAATAAACCAATAGGCATTCTCACGGGTACCGGCGGAACGGCTGAAGAAATAGCTCACATTATGGAAAACATCAAAGATCCGCACCGCCATGGTGCCGGAAGACTGGTATTCGGCGATGATCCTGTGAAATTAGTTTCAGAACTAATTCGTCTCATTGACTATGATCGCAAGAATGTGGTCGTAGAACCGCCTATGGGTGAGTAGTAATAGCGGCTAAGTATGCTAATTAGCTGGTAAGCATAAACTTACGGGCTTATTGGCTTACGAAATATCGCTAAATTAAATTGTCAGATTTTAAAGTTAATAACATATTAATATCAGAGGAATTGCCGGTTATCGCCCTTAAGAATATCGTGTTATTCCCCAAGGTCGTCATTCCTCTTATTGTACAAAGGCCCAAATCAGTCGGGGCTTTGGATTATGCTCTGTCTAAAGACAGATTGGTTTTGTTCGTAACTCAGCGGAATATAGAAGATAACGTGGATAAAAAAGATCTGTTCGAAATCGGCACGATCGGCAGGATAGTTTCCGTTTTCAAAATTCCGGACGGTTCTTACAAGATTGATGTGGAAGGCCTGGCCAGGGCAAAGATTGCCGCCATAACCGAAGAAGCTCCCTTCTTCAAAGCCCAGATACAGCCCTACTCTCTAATTGTGCGGAATAGCCTGGAGGAGAAAGCTTTTTTAAGGCAGGCGATAGACCAGTTCAAGACGATTTCAGAAGTCAGATCATTTCCCACCATTCTGCCCGAGATAATTTATATGATGATGCAGCTCAAAGATACGGAGCAGATACTCAGCCTGATGACCATTAATCTGAATCTTGAGATAGAGAATCAGCAGAAAATACTTGAGCTGGAGAGCGCGCTGGATGCTCTACGGGAACTGAATATCCACCTCGTCAGGGAAAAGCAGATAATAGAAGCGGAAAAGAATGTTACCCGGGAAACTAAAAAGCAGATCGGCAAGATGCAAAAGGAGTTGTTCTTAAGAGAACAGTTGAAGAGCATTGAAAAAGAGCTTGGAATGGAAGAAGAAAAAGGCGAGTTTGATGTTCTTAAAAGCAAAATTCTTGCCGCCGGGATGCCCAAAGACGTGGAGGAGAAAGCTTTGAAAGAGCTGAGCAAGCTGAGCAAAATGCCTTCATTCAATCCCGAAGTTTCCTATTTAAGGACATACCTTGATTGGCTTGTTGATCTGCCTTGGTCAAAGAAGACAAAGGAAAAGATCGACCTAAAAGAGGCTGAAAAGATCCTTGACCAGGACCACTACGGACTGGAGAAGGTGAAAGAAAGAATCCTGGAATATTTGGCCGTGCAGAAGCAAGTCGGCAAATTAAAAGGACCCATATTATGCCTTGTCGGTCCTCCGGGAACGGGTAAAACTTCCATAGGCCAGTCGATAGCCAAAGCTTTAGGCCGCAAATTTATCAGATTATCTCTGGGAGGCCTGAGAGACGAAGCTGAGATAAGAGGCCATCGCAGAACATATGTCGGCGCTTTGCCGGGCAGGATTATCCAGGGAATACATAACGCCGGCGTCAGGAACCCGGTATTCATGCTTGATGAGATAGATAAGATAGGAATGGATTTCAGGGGTGATCCTTCAGCAGCGCTGCTGGAAGCTCTGGATCCACAGCAGAATAATTCTTTCTCCGATCATTATCTTGAAGTTTCTTTTGACTTATCCGATGTCTTATTCATCACGACCGCTAACGTACTGGATACTATTCCGCCGGCCCTGAGAGACAGGCTTGAGATCATAGAATTTCCGGGCTATTCAGAAGACGAGAAGTTTCATATCGCGAAAAACTTTTTGCTGCCAAAAGCATATAAAGACCACGGGTTAAAGAAGAAAGACCTGGAATTCACGGATGGCGCTCTTATTGATGTTGTGCGAAAGCATACCAGAGAAGCCGGAGTCAGGGATCTGGAGCGGCAACTATCCACGATCATCAGGAAAGTGACCAAAAAATTAGTCGAATCGCCGTCGGAAAGACGACGGATCATGATAACTGAAAAGACGATCCATAAATATCTGGGGCCGGCAAAATATACCCATCAAATGGCCGAAACTAAAGACGAGATCGGAGTTGTAACCGGGTTAGGCTGGACGCCGGTAGGCGGAGAGGTATTTGCGATTGAAGTCACTAAGATGCCGGGACGGGGGAGACTTATCCTGACCGGCCAGCTGGGGTCGGTAATGAGAGAATCTGCTCAGACCGGGTTGAGCTATGCCCGTACTTATGCCGCAAGGCAGGGAATAGAGGAAGATTTTAATAAGGACGATATCCATATCCATGTCCCGTCGGGAGCCATCAAGAAAGACGGCCCTTCAGCTGGCATTGCTATGACTACGGCTTTAGTTTCGCTGTTCCTGAAAAAATACGTGAAAAAAGAGATTTGCATGACCGGAGAGGTTACTCTGAGGGGCAAGGTGCTTGAGATCGGGGGCGTGAAAGAAAAGGTACTGGCTGCCCACAGAGCCGGACTTAAAACGGTGATCTTGCCTCAGGAGAACAAGAAAGACATGGATGACATTCCTCGTGAAATTCAGAAAGATGTTAAATTTGTGTTCACAAAGAGTATGGAAGAAGTTCTAAAGACAGCTTTCCGGAACTAAACTTGGATTTGTCTATACAAAAAAAAGCTACTTACATCAAGTAGCTTTTTTGATCTTGTGTTACGCAAATCCTCTCGCGGGTTTGCAATACTTCCAGGACCTGTATCTGCTTTGAGCTGGGTAATTCCTTAAAGATTCTTCTTGCCAAAGTATCCGCATCCATTCCCAGAGAACTGCAAATTCCATCGAATGTCCTGATATCATCTGCGGATTCCTCTGTTTCGTGAGTGGTAAAAAAATAAAGCGCAGCATTCCTAAAATCTCTATAATTCGAATTCTGCTGGAGATCCCGGATGGTCCGGTTCATTATCCTTGCCCATAAGTGAGCGTATTCAAATAGAATAGAGTTTTTGCGCGTATTCCTGTCGTTCATAGAATCAAAACCACTCATATAACCGCCTAATTAAAAAGCTTTAATTATTATAGGCATCTAAATAGGGAATGTCAATTTAAGTATTTAAAAGGCCCGGTCGGGAGTAGTACTCCCGACCGGGCTGGTTGCTCGGCTCTGCCGGTCGTCAGTCGATGACGACGCGGAGTTCGGGCTTGCCGAGCATCGTGCGGGCCAGAGACTTGCCAACGAAGGCAAGGGCGAAGCTGTGCGCCCGGCAGAAGAGGCGCGGCTTGCGCCCGTGCTTCTGGGGCTTCTTGCAGCACCCGTCGAACCGGCAGGTGCCGTTGAAGTGGGCCAGACGCGCGGCCATCCGCCCGGCGTGGTGGTTTTCCAGGACCGCCATCGCCAGCCCGATGATCCGCCTGGCTTCGTCCGCTTCCAGCTGATCCGGCGTGCGCCGCCTGGACTCATGATAAGCCACGCGGTCGGCGAGATGTTCCAGAGCCTCGCCAGTCACGTCCTTTGCCGACATCTTCTTGTTGATGTCGGCGATCGCTCCGTCGATCTCCTCGTTGAGGTCGGCTTGACGCTGGATGAAAACGTCCGGATTGTCGGCGAGCATCCCCTGGATGACCTCGGCGACTTGCCGGCAGATGGTTGCCATCCTGTGCTCCATAGCCAGTGGTACGCGCGGGTCTTTCATGGTGACTCTCATTTTGCCTCCTTATCACCGCCCGGGGCGGATCAAGGAAATGGAACTGCGTGAATCGCACTCCCAGTTATCTTTAATTATATCATGTAATTGTAGAAAAGTCAAATAAGGCTATGACCACAGATGAATTTATTATAGATTTGTTCACAATTTAATTGACCCGAATCATTAAAAATATATATTTAGGGAATGGAATATGCTCTCATCATCAAAGTTCTATTTGCCGCATTTCTTGGCGCTCTGATCGGGCTTGAGAGAGAAGTGTCGAGGAAGGTTGCCGGGATAAGGACTCATGCCCTGGTTTCGCTCGCTTCGGCTTTGTTCACTTCAATATCGATTGACGGCCTAAGGCAGTATATCGGTACGGCGGGATTTGATCCCTCGAGGATAATCTCAAATATTATTGTCGGGATAGGTTTCATAGGTGCCGGAGCTATCCTCAGGAGGGGCGATAAAGTCGAGGGTACTACGACCGCAGCCGGGTTGTGGGCGGTTGCCGCAGTCGGCGTTACCGTTGGGATAGGACTATATAGGGAAGCTTTAGCCGTTACAGTCCTTATTTATACCATCCTTCAGTCATTGTGGCTTATTGAAAAAAAGATCAGGAAAAGAATAGGTACTACTAGAAGCGATGCAGATTAATAAGCCATTCTTATATTCTATAGCTGCTCTTATAGGCACTATGGTAGGGGTTGGCATCTTTGGTCTTCCTTTTGCTTTCTCTAAAGCCGGATTTTGGGTAGGTTTTGGATTTTTAGTTGCTCTTGGCCTGATCACTTTGCTTGTGGACCTAATGTACGGCGAAATAGTTTTAAGGACAGATTCCCAGCACCAGCTTGTGGGCTATACCCGGCTGTATCTTGGGTCGGTCTTTAAAAAAATAATTTTCTTCTCGATCGCTTTTACCTCCTATGCCGCGCTTCTGGCTTACATAATCATTTCCGGAGAGTTTATAAGCAATGTTTTGTATCTTTGGCCGGTAACCAGAGATTACTTCAGCTACGGATTTTTTGCGGTTTTCTCTTTACTGGTGCTTTTCGGCCTCAAAAGGATCTCATGGCTTGAACTTGCGCTGACCCTCCTTTTCATAAGCGTAATAGTGATAGTATTTTTTGCCGGTTATCACCAGATCGATTTCGATAACTATAAAACTTTTAATTCCTATTATTGGTCTCTTCCTTACGGAGTGATCTTATTTGCCTTCGCGGGTTTATCCGCGGTACCCATTCAGAAAGAGATACTTTCCGGCCAGGAGCATCTTCTTAAAAAGTCTATTTTTATTGCCATACTCGTTGTAGGCTTACTTTATCTGCTATTCGCCTTTACGGTTGTCGGCATCTCGGGCGATATCACCAGCGAGGATGCGATAAAAGGGCTATACGAATTTATCGGAGGCAAGATCTTATTCCTGGGTTCGTTATTTGGAGCCTTGGCCGTAGGCACATCATATCTTATGCTTGGGACCGCAATGCGGGAGATTTATCAGTATGACTACAATTTCGGGAAATTTATGTCATGGCTGCTAGTCGTAATTCCGCCCATCATACTTTTTATGGGAGGGATAAGGACTTTTATAGATATAATCGGCTTAGCCGGAGCGGTAGCTTTGGCATTAGAGATGACTATTCTGGTCCTGATCTATATAAAGGCCAGGAAAAAGGGAACTCGTACGCCGGAGTACAGTCTGAATATTCCTAAATTCTTTTTTTACTTTCTTATAATCATATTTTTGGCCGGCATAATTTATGCCCTGGTCCATTGATCCTTTATGCTAAATAAAATCGAAAAGCTGCTTTTTCTTCTCCTCATATTTTCTATTCCCTTCCAGACACGGAAAATCTTATGGCAGCAGGAATGGTACTTTAATGAGTGGCAGACGATCAGCCTGTACGGCACGGATCTGCTGCTGGCCATCTTATTTTTGCTATGGGCCGCAAACTGTAAATTCAAATTCTCGCTGAAGATCGAAAAGTATGATTATTTTCTGATGGCTTTTATAGCCATATCGGCCGTATCCATCCAGAATTCGACCAGCCCCTATTTAAGTTGGTTTTACTTTATAAAACTTATTGAATTCGCCGCCTTTTATTTCTATCTTAAGAGTTATGCTATTCCTAAATTCAAGTACCAGAGCATATTATTCGGAGCTATTGCCGGAGGTTCTTTCCAGGCTGTTGTAGCTATCGCCCAATTTTTAAAGCAATCTGATCTGGGTTTGAAGCTTTTAGGCGAGCCGGTTATAAATTCTAATCTGCCGGGGATCGCTTCATTCTTTAATTCGACCGGTGAAAAAATTATCCGGGCTTACGGAACAACGCCTCATCCTAATATTCTGTCCGCCTATCTCTTCTTAGCAATTTTTTCTTTCTATTACGTCTGGCTATATGAGAAACCGGATAAAAAATACCTTTTCGCCTATGGGTTAATGCTCCTTGCTCTTTTCTTTACTTTTTCAAGGACTATTATTGCGATTCTATTCCTTAATTTTGCCGTAAGGCTTATTCTGATGCGGTTTAAATTTAAAAAGGATTATTGGAATAAAAGGCTGGCCTGGGTATTTACCGCGACTTTGGCGGTGATCCTGATATTCTCCGCTTTCTATTGGCCAGCTATAGCTAGCCGGATGACGATCGGCGCCAATGAAGAGGCTGTACAGATGAGGATCTTTTATAATAAAGAATCTCTGGGATCGTTTAGTTGGTTTGGCGTAGGGATAGGCAATTTTGTGAATTGGTTAATGGGAAAGGATCTGAACCTGATGCGTTATCTGTACCAGCCGGTCCACAATATCTATTTTTTGATATATTCCGAGGTTGGAATACTAGGGGTCTCTGCCTTTGTCCTATTTTTAGCATTCCTGGTCCGGGATTATCTGGAGAGGACCCGATTAAGGACGCTAAAGCAGTATTCTTTACTTTTGATCTTCTTATCCTTTTTATTCTTAGGGTTATTTGACCACTTTCTGTGGACTCTTCAGCAGGGTAGATTCGTATTCTGGGGCATTATTGCATTATTAGCCTCAGATGTGGTATAATAATCAGGCTGTATTTACGCCTAATGGGGGGCGTGACAGGCAGCAGGTTCCTTTTTTCCGTAACGGAGGCCGTATGGCCAAGAAGGGGAAGGGCGGTCGGAAATCGCAGAAACGGCCATGTCGTTTCTGCCACCGGATGTTGGAAGGTGGTCTCACGCAGTGCCCGCCGGGGCAGTGCAGGCCAACCGTCGAACAGGCCGCGATAGTCGGCCGCCTTACCGCTATGAACGGCGGTAACCGATAGAGTTCCCCTGGGGCGGTTCGGACTTGGTCTGGACCGCCCCCTTTTAATTTTCTAGAATAAGTCACATGGACGAGAGGACGGAACAATTAAGGAAGATAAAGGATGAGGTTTTGGCTTTAAAAGATTCGCCTTTATACTCCGAGCGGGTGAAGAACAAAGTTTTTCCGGTTATAGGAGAGGGGAACCACCACGCCAGAATAATGTTCATCGGTGAAGCCCCCGGAAAGAACGAGGCTCTGACCGGGCGGCCGTTTGTCGGCGCGGCAGGTAAGTATTTGGATGAACTTCTGGCTTCAGCGGGAATTAAGAGAGAGGATGTATATATTACGAATATAGTTAAGGATAGGCCGCCTTTTAACCGAGATCCTTTGCCGAGCGAGATAGAGCTATATGCCCCGTTTCTTGACCGGCAGGTTGATATTATTCAGCCTAATGTAATCGCCACCCTGGGCCGTTTCTCAATGGATTATATAATGAGGAAGTTTAAATTATTTGATAAGCTGGGCTCTATAAGCCAGCTTCACGGCAAAATTCTTGAAGCTGACACCTCTTATGGTAAGATTAATATCGTGCCTTTATACCATCCAGCCGTAGTAATATATAACAACACGATGAAAGAAACGCTTAAAAAAGATTTCGAGGTATTAAAAGAATTTAAATAATTTGGACGCGCTTCTACAATTTATCAATACTTATTTTCCGGCTTTAGTTTCCCATAAATACATCTTCTTGTTTTTGGGCTCCATGATCGAAGGTTTCAATACCATGATCGTGGGCGGGTTTTTGGTTTCTACCAACAGTATCAGACTCTTGCCTGCATTTATAATTTTTACGATTGGATACATGATAAACGGCTACGGCTGGTATCTTGTCGGCTACTTTGCTGGAGCAAAACCTATAGACAAATGGGGAAGAAAAGATCCTAAAAGCAGAAAAATTATTGAAAAAGTCCAGGAATATTTTGAGAAATACAGCGGCCGGGCGATCATTATAACTAAATTTACTTTCTCCCTGACTATAGCCACGCTCATAATGGCCGGCTCGCTGAAATATAATATTAAGAGATTCGCTCTATATAATTTTATCGGGTCAGTCGGCTGGGTTGGCGTTACTTTATTCGTAGGCTATTTCTTCGGAGAGAGTTATAAATTTTTCTTTACTTACATTAAAAATTTCACCTACATCCTTATATTTTTGGGAGGCGCAGTCGCGCTTGTGTATCTTATTAAATCCATCCTTGGGTCGGCTTTTATCAAATCCCTGCTGATCTCTGAAAAGATAAGGGAGATCGGGGATAAATTGAAAGAAGAGCTTGATAAGCTTCTGACCAACGATACGGAAATTAATGACGATAAGAATAAAAAGAAAAGGTAAGCTGTGGATTGTAAATAGGAGGGGGTTGTGATAGGATAGAGTTACTAACCAATGACTAAATATTCAGCATTTTTCCTAGTCTTTTTTATAGTCCTGGGATCGTTTGCCCTATATAGCCCGGCTCGGGCCGCAACCGAAGATACCCGATATTTTGTTAAATCAACAAGCGCTTTCTGGAAAAAATCCTTTGGTATAAGGAACTCATTTGAAGATGGATTTACAACCGATGCTACAGAATGGCAGTTAAAATTGGCCAAGATCTTTGGCGTAGAAGTAGAGCCGGTCAAAAAACTATATATCCTGCCCGCAGTAATAACACCCGTGCAGAGCAAATCGTCAACTGCCGGAACAAGGGCCAGGCCTTCCGACCAGACTCCCTGGGGCGTTGAGACGATTTACAGCAACCCTTTGATAAATAAAACTTCCGGCGGCCTTAATGTAAATGTTGCGGTGTTGGATACCGGAATAGATAAATCCCATCCGGACCTGAAAGCCAGAGTCAAAGAATGCAAAGATTTTACATCAGCCAAAACGCCGTTTACCGAAGGCAAATGCGATGACAAGAACGGCCACGGAACACACGTTGCCGGCATTATAGCCGCTGACGGCGGCAGTGATAATTTAGGTATTTATGGGATAGCCCCTGAAGCTGATATTCTGGCTTACAAGGTCTGCATGAATAACGGATCTTGCTGGGCAGATGACGTTGCAGTAGCAATAACTGCGGCAGCTGATTCGGGAGCGAATATCATAAACCTAAGTTTGGGTTCTGACTCGGAAAGCAATCTTATCAAGAAGGCTGTCGCCTATGCTTCCGGCAAGAATGTTTTAATAGTATCTGCAGCCGGCAATGACGGGCCTTATCAGGGCAGCATTGATTATCCCGCTTCCTACACGGAGGTTGTAGGAGTCGGGGCTTTAGATTCTAACCTGCAAGTTACAGAATGGAGTTCCCGCGGGTTGAATTCCAAATCCACTCCGTATGTTCTGGAAAATGGCGATATAGAATTCGCCGCTCCCGGAGCGAATATTGAATCTACCTGGAAAGACGACGGGTATGTTGTATTGTCGGGAACTTCTATGGCTACTCCTCATATTTCCGGCTTGGCAGCTAAGCTGTGGCAGAAAGACGCAGCTAATCCGGCAGTTGAAACCCGAAGCTTATTGAGGCAGTTTTCCAAAGATCTTTTTCCGGCCGGCGATGATGACGATTCAGGCTGGGGTCTCCCAACGCTATAGGCGTGAATAAATGATTTATTAGAGGGCTTGCCATTGCAGGCTTTTTTTATTTTGTTTAAAATTTAATTATGAGAATAAGCCATACGATCCGCACTCTTATTGTCTCCGATTTTTTTCTTAATGCCGGCTTCAGCGCTTTTGGTCCGGTCTTTGCGATTTTTGTCACCAACCAGATCCAGGGGGGATCTTTGCAGGTAATCGGGTTTGCGGCAGCCATAACGCAAATTTTCAAAGCCGGATTGCAAATTCCGGTAGCAAGATATCTGGATAAAAATCATGGTGAGTATGATGATTTTTATTCAATGGTTGCCGGAAGCTTTCTTATTTCTCTGGTTCCTTTTTTGTATTTATTCGCTTCATTGCCCAGACACCTCTATATTATACAAGCTTTCTATGGATTGGGGCTGGCTTTGGCTGTTCCTCCATGGTATGCAATTTTTTCCAGACATTTGGATAAAACCCATGAAAATATTGAATGGTCATTTGAATCAATTTCAATAGGGATAGCCGCGGCTACTGCTGCTGCCCTTGGCGGTGTATTGGCAAATAAATTCGGATTCCATTTCGTATTCCTACTTGGCGGAATGTTGGCTATTTACGGATCATCCATGCAAATAAAGATTTATAAAGACTTAAGAGAAAAAGTCGGCCGTGGACAGGTTAAGCCTCAACCCGAAAAAACCGGATAGCCGGTAATCTGCTTACCTATGAACGAAGAAATATCCAAAATTCTCTACGAGATCGCTATTTTGCTTGAGATGAAAGGCATTGAATTTAAGCCACGCGCATATGAAAAAGCATCACAGGCGATTGCCTCGCTCTCGGAGCCGGTAGAAAGCATATATAAAAAGGATGGACTCAAGGCTTTAATGGAAATACCGGGAATAGGCGAACGGATTGCTCAAAAGATCGAACAATATATCAAAACAGGGCACATCAAAGAATATGAAAGCTTAAAAAAGAAAATTCCCGTTGATCTTGAAGACCTTAGTTCCATAGAGGGCCTTGGCCCTAAAAAGATTCTTAAGTTATATAAACTTTTCAATATCAAGCACCGAAAAGATCTCGAGAGAGTCCTAAAATCAGGAAAATTGAGGAATCAGCCGGGCTTTGGCTTAAAAACGGAAGAAAATATGCTTCAAGCCATAAAATTCCTGAAAAGCGATCAGGGGCGGGCAGTACTGGGTTTTGCCATGCCATCGATAAGATCTTTATTGGACAAACTCAGATCAGTGGACGGCGTTGAAAGAGTGGAGATCGCGGGTTCAGTCAGAAGGATGCAGGAAACCGTAGGCGATCTGGATATTCTGGTTATTTCAAAAAAACCGGAAGCAATTATGGATTTCTTTACATCCATGCCGGGAATAATAAAAGTTGATGCCAAGGGGTTGACCCGCTCGGCCGTCCATCTGGGAATAGGTTTGAATGCTGATCTGAGAGTTGTCCCTCCGGAATCATTCGGCGCTGCTCTGCAGTATTTTACAGGGGATAAATACCATAATGTCGCCGTAAGGCAGATCGCCATCAAAAAAGGCTATAAGCTGAATGAATATGGCCTTTATAAAGGGAAGAGATTAATTGCCGGGGGAACAGAAGAGGAAATATATCAAAAGCTTGGAATGCAATGGATGCCGCCGGAAATGAGAACAAATACCGGCGAGATAGAGATCGCTTTGAATGAAAAAGTCCCCCAGCTGATCGATTATGATGAGCTGAAGGGCGATCTGCAAGTTCAGACAGACTGGACTGACGGACAGGATTCCATAAAAGAAATGGCGGAAGCGGCTGAAAAAACCGGTCTTAAATATATTTTAATCACTGATCATACTAAAAGTTTGGCCATGACCGGCGGCAGTGATGAAAAAAGACTATTGAAGCAGATGGCTGAGATAGATAAGATCCAAAAACAAGTTCCCGGCATTAAAATATTGAAAGGCGCTGAGGTAAATATCATGAAAGACGGGTCGTTAGATATTAACGATGAGACGCTTGCAAAGCTGGACGTAGTCGGCGCCGCCGTGCACTCGTTTTTTCATATGACCGAAAAAGAAATGACCAAGAGAATCAGCCGGGCAATAGAAAATCCCAATGTGGATATAATCTTCCATCCGACCGGCAGAGTTTTACAAAGGAGGGATGCTTATAAGATTGACATCGATGCGGTGATCAAAGCCGCTAAAAAAACAAAGACAGTTTTAGAGATTGATGCTTATCCGGATAGGCTTGATCTTAAAGACGAATACATCAGAAAAGTTGTAAATGCGGGAGTTAAGTTATCCATAGATTCCGATGCCCACGCAGCCGGGCATTTTAAATATCTTGAATTCGGGATCGGCCAGGCCCGCCGGGGCTGGGCAACAGCCCGCGATATAATAAATACCCGTTCCTGGCAGGACATGCTAAAATGCCTAAAATAAATGAAGATAACTGAATTTCAAAAAAAGGTATATGAAATTGTGGCAAAAATCCCAAAGGGCAAGACCATGACCTATAAAGAAGTAGCCATTGCGATCAGCCAGCCGCTTGCCTATAGGGCTGTCGGCAACGCTCTGAACAAGAATCCTTTTGTTTATACTGAGCAAAGCCGAAGTACCCAAAAGGTCCCTTGCCACCGGGTAATCAGATCCGATGGTTCTGCCGGCGGATTTGCCCATGGTACTAAAAAAAAGCTACAATTGCTAAGTAGGGAAAAAGTTGAAATTTAAATAATGAAACGAATTCTTTTAGTCGGCGGGGGCTCTGGGGGCCATGTTTTTCCATTGATAGCCGTAGCCAATTCACTTAGAGAAAGATCTCGGCAAGACGGGATCGAATTAGAATTGCAGCTTTGGGGAGACGGGGATTTTGCAAAATTAGCTGCGCAAAGGGCTAATATCCCTTTCAGACCCCTGATTGCCAGCAAGTTAAGGCGTTATTTCAGTTTTTTGAATTTTATTGATGCCTTCAAATTGATACCCAGCTTCTTTCAATCAATGTGGCTGATGTTCTGGTATATGCCGGATGCCGTATTCTCGAAAGGCGGATACGCCGCGGTTATGCCGGCCATTGCCGCTAAGATACACAGCGTCCCGGTTTTTACCCATGAATCTGATTCCACGCCCGGACTGGCAAATAGGATAATAGGCCGACTGGCAGATAAAATTTTCATATCGTTTGAAAGCTCGCTCCCGTATTATAAGCGGAGTAAAACCGAAGTTGTCGGTAATCCCATAATGAAAGAGTTGGCCGGGGGCGACAGGTTAGCCGCCCTAAATTTGTTCAATCTGAGCCCGGAGAGAAAAACAATTCTAGTTTTAGGCGGAAGCCAGGGCGCCAGGCGGATCAACGAAGCCATACTTGAATCAATCGTCCAGTTGACCCAAAAATATCAGATCATACACCAAGCGGGAGGATCCCAATTTAAAAAGATGGGCGAAGAGATCGAAAAATATAAAGCGGAAAACGAAGCCGGATACGGCCAGCAGATAGCCGCAAGCTATCGTCTTTATTCATTCTTAGACATGGAACAAATGAAATCCGCTTATGCGGCCGCGGATGTGATTATTGCCAGAGGCGGGGCCGGACTTCTCTTCGAAATTGCGCTGATCGGAAAGCCGGCCATTATCATACCGCTGTCCCTTGATTCCAGCCGGGGCGATCAGATAGCTAATGCCGCTGAATTTGCGAAATATGGAGCCAGTATCATTGAGGAAAGCAACCTTACTCCCCATATGATCTTAAATCGGATAGAATTTATCCTGAAGCCGGAAAATTATTCGGTTATTTCAGAAAAAATCCGGTCATTTGCTAAACCCGATGCGGCAGATATCATAGCCAGCAAACTTTTAAGTTAAAAAGGTCATGAATGTGATCGGCCATGAAAAGAATAAAAAGTTTTTCAAGAATGCCGTTAAGAATGGCCGGCTGGTGCATGCTTACTTATTCTCGGGCCCTGAGATGATAGGAAAAAAGATGTTTGCCCTGGAACTGGCCGAAACCTTATGCTGCGATATCGAGCATCGGCAAAATCCTGACATTAAAGTGATCTGTCCGAAAGCCGAAGAGGGTGAGACTAAAATATATATTGAAGACATCCGCGATCTCAAAGCTTTTCTCTCGGTCAAATCATTCTATGGCGGATATAAAGTCGCCGTCATCGATGACGCAGATAGGCTTACACCCGAAGCATCGAATTCAATTTTAAAAATACTGGAAGAGCCAAGCGCATCTTCTATCTTGATTCTAATTGATTCAAAACCAGGATTTTTACTGCCGACCATCTATTCGCGCTGCCAAGAGATAACTTTTCAGCCCCTTGAAGAAAGCGAGCTGTCTGGCCTTATCCCGCCAAAATTAAAACCGGAGGACGGGGAGTTGTTAAAGATGCTGGCCTACAACCGCCCGGGCTGGATTATAAAGAATATAGACAAGCTGAGTGAAATCAAAAGATCGATCCAGGATTTCGATAAAATTTTAGGACAGGGGACTTTTGAAAAAATGCAGTACGCGGCCAAACTTTATAGTGAAGAGTCCTATCCGGAATTGGTCAGTAATCTCATTTACAGATATTACTTTCAGAATCCGAAAAACCCGAAGCTCTTATCCGGCCTCATCCGGCTGTCCAAGGTCATCTCCCAGCCCCAATACAACCACCGGCTTGCCCTCGAAAACTTTTTGATTAATTCATAATCTTTTGGTAATATTCTGTAAATGTATAAAGATCTGATAAACCAGCGGAAAAGAGATTTTGAAGCGGCTTTCGAGCATGCCAAAGGCGAGATAGCGTCTATAAGGACGGGGCGGGCGCATTCATCTTTAGTTGAGGATCTGCAGGCAGACTATATGGGTTCAAAGCTGAGGATCAAAGAATTAGCCGGTATTACCGTCCCCGAGCCGAGGGTTTTATATATCCAACCCTGGGACAAAGGCGCTCTTCCGGCTATTGAAAAAGCGATAAAAGACAGTTCTTTGGGGCTAAATCCGGCCGTAGACAGCAACGGCATAAGGATAACCATCCCATCCCTTACAGAAGAAAGGCGGAAAGAATTTATTAAGCTTTTAGGCCAGAAGATCGAAGAAGCCAAGATCAGGATAAGACAGATCAGAGAGGATATAGTCAAAAAAGTCCAAGCTGAGGTCAAGGCAAAAACTGCCCGCGAGGACGACCTTCGCCACGCCAAAGACGAACTCCAAAAGATAATGGATGACTACGGCAAGAAATTCGATGAGCTTTCTAAAAAGAAAGAGCAGGAACTGATGCAATGATATCCGCAATAATTTTTATAATCGTAATAGGCATTCTGGTCCTGGTCCATGAGCTGGGGCATTTTATTATGGCCAAACGCGCCGGAATGAAAGTAGAAGAATTCGGATTTGGCTTCCCCCCGAGATTATGGGGAATAAAAAAAGGAGAAACTGTTTATTCGATTAATGCCATCCCTTTCGGCGGTTTCGTTAAAATATTCGGCGAGAATGACGAAGAAAAGAAGGAAGCCGGCAGTTTTGCTTCGAAATCGATTTGGAGCAGATTCAAGGTTATTGCCGCCGGGGTAACAATGAACTTTTTATTGGCAGCTTTTCTTTTAATGCTGGGCAATTTTCTCGGACTTAGGATCGGCTTAGTGGACAATGCCATACCTTCGGATGTCCGCGATACCCAGGTGCAGATCATCCAAGTCGCCAACGGCAGTCCGGCTGACAAGGCCGGCTTAAAACTGCTGGACGAGATAAAAGGCTTTAAACTTCCGGGAAATATAACCAAAGAAGTAAAAAACCCTGAAGATGTGCAGAATACGGTTGCTCAATACGGCGGGAAAGACATAAAAATTCTGATTAGCCGGGCAGGCCAGAATTTAGAATTCAATATCCAGCCCCGGAAAGATCCCCCCGCCGGCCAGGGCGCAATGGGAATATCTCTGGCTATGACCGGGGTTGTTTCATATCCCTGGTATGAAGCAGTCTGGCGCGGAGTCTATAACGCGGTTATTCTTACGTTCAATACTATGATCGGCTATTATATGCTGATCAAAAACCTTGTTTTGAGGGGCTCTATGATGGCTGATGTTTCCGGACCGATCGGCATCGCTACCCTTACCGGTCAGGCGGCAAGGATCGGCATAAATTATCTGATCCAATTTGTAGCAATGATATCCGTTAATCTGGCTGTTTTGAATTTTATACCTTTCCCGGCGCTTGATGGCGGCAGGGCAGTTTTACTGCTCGTGGAGAAATTCAGAGGCAAACCTTTGCCCAAAAGAGCGGAAGGCCTGATAAATTCAGTAGGATTCTCGTTATTGATTGCGCTGATGGTTTATGTCACGATAAAAGATATTACCAGATTATAAAATGCGATTATCGCAGCTATTCACTAAAACTTTGAAAGAAGCGCCGGCGGATGAGTTGGCAATAAATGCCCAGCTTCTAATAAGAGGCGGTTTTGTTTTCAAAAATTCTGCCGGAGTTTACAGCTATCTCCCCCTTGGTTTGAGAGTGATCCAGAAAATAAACAATATAGTTCGGGAAGAAATGAACGCGATCGGCGGGCAGGAGCTTCTTATGCCTACGCTTGTGGAAAAGAAATACATGGAGCCGACGGGCCGATGGAACCTGGATGTCGGTTTCTTTGCAAAAGGAATAAATGATCAGGAAGCCAGTTTTGTTATGGGCTGGAGCCATGAGGAGGTATTAACGGTAATTGCTTCAAAATTCGTAAGCTCGTATAAAGACTTGCCGTTTGCCGCATATCAGATCCAGAATAAATTCAGGAATGAAGCCAGGGCTAAATCGGGCTTGCTTAGGGGCAGGGAATTCATGATGAAAGATATGTACAGCTTCCATAGTTCAGATGCAGACCTCGCGGCTTTCTATGAGAGATCCAAAGAAGCATACACGAATGTTTTTGAGAGATGCGGCTTGAGATCATACTGCACGTTAGCCGGCGGCGGAGTTTTTACCGAGAACTTTACCCACGAATTCCAGGTATTGTCTGAGGTCGGCGAGGATACGATTTTCTTATGCACCGGATGCGGATATGCTGAAAATATCGAAATCTCAAAATTAAAGGATGGGGATACTTGTCCAAAGTGTAATGGAAAGGTAGTTGAGAAAAAAGCTATTGAAGTCGGGAATATTTTCAAATACGGTCCTAAGTATTCTGAAAAACTCGGCTTATATTATAAAGATGAGAATGGAGCGGATCACCCGGTGATAAGCGGCGCTTACGGGATAGGCATTGGCCGCTTAATGGCTACTGTCGTTGAAACCAGCAACGATAAGGATGGAATTATATGGCCTGAGAATATCGCGCCTTATAAGATCCACCTGATAATGCTTCCGGGCGGAGAAGAAGCGTCTCAAAAATTATACAGGGAGCTGAGCGAAAAAGGAATCGAAGTTCTATTTGATGACCGCGATGATAAGACTGCCGGTGAAAAATTTGCTGATGCTGATCTGATCGGCTGCCCGCTGCGGGTAGTTGTGAGCAAAAAGACCGTGGAAAAAAATAGCGTAGAGACAAAGGAAAGGAATAAAAAAGAAACAGATCTTGTACCTATGGACAAATTGGTATCAGGCATGTTATAAGATTATTGGAAGTCCTTGGACCATGTTGCTAGGGCGGCTCTGCTTGGAAGCCGAAGAAGGCATGGCTGCCGAGCCCTGGTATCGGGCAGCTTCCCCCGCACACCTCGTGCGGGCTTTTTTTTATTTTTGATGGCCGGAAGATTCAAAACTAGATTGTGGATACATATTTTGCTATGGTGAATTCAACATGCTAGGTAAATTTTTTGGATTTTGGAGTAAAGACATCGGTATTGATCTGGGTACCGCCAATACCCTCGTTTATGTCCGCGGAAAAGGAATAACCATCAACGAGCCTTCGATCGTGGCCATAAACCAGAAAACCGGCAAAATTCTTGCTATCGGAAGCGAGGCTCGCAAAATGATCGGCCGGACGCCGAACTATATTATGGTCTCAAGGCCTTTGGTTAACGGCGTTGTTTCAGACTTTGAAGTTACCGAACAGATGCTCCGGTATTTCATTGATAAAGTGCATCAGGAAGGTTTTACAATGGTACCCAGGCCGCGAGTGGTCATCGGCATTCCTTCCGGAGTTACCGAGGTGGAAAAAAGAGCCGTTGAAGATGCCACCTATAGCGCCGGCGCCAGAGAGGTATACCTGATCGAAGAACCAATGGCTTCGGCAATAGGCTCAAGGCTGCCTATTCAGGAGGCGGTAGCAAATGTGATCATCGACATGGGCGGGGGAACAACTGAAGTCGCCGTTATTTCCATGGGCGGATTGATAGCCGCCCGGTCTTTAAGGGTCGCGGGAGATAAATTAACCGATGATATCCTGCGCTATCTCCGGGAAGAAAGGAATCTGTTGATAGGCGAGGCCACGGCTGAAAATTTAAAATTAAGCCTGGGTTCGGCTTACCCGCTTGATCAGGAGATAGAAGCGCAGGTCCGGGGAAGGGACCTGGTCTCCGGTTTGCCTAAGGAAATAACCATAACCTCCGATGAGGTAAGGGAAGCAATGCAAAGATCGGTCAAGAGTATCGTCCTTGCAGTAAAGAATACTATTGAAGAGACCCCTCCCGAATTGACCGCAGATCTTATCAACAGGCATATTTTCCTTGCCGGCGGGGGAGCGCTTTTAAAAGGATTGGATAAATTGCTGGCCGAAGAGACCAAGCTTCTCGTTCAGATCGTGGATGACCCCCTGACGGCAGTCGTCCGGGGCTGCGGTTTTATTCTGGAAAATATTGACCAATGGCGGCCGGTATTAGTATCGACCGAGAAAGAAGCGTATTTATAGATCCATATAAATGAGACGATCTCCGCTAAAATTCCTGCTTGTTTTTATATTGGTGGCAGGAATTTTTGTCTTTATAAATAAGAATATCGGCAACAAAATATCTCTGGGTTTTGTACCCCATTACGGACAAGGGTCAGCCGGTTATATTTTTACAAGATTATCGGTGTTTAAGAAAACCCTTTCCTCTATGGGAACTGTATCTGCCTTGGTAAGAAAGAATATGGACTTGGAAAGAAATAATTTAGATCTTCTATCCCGCCTAGCCGAAACAGAAACGCTTCGGAACGAAAATGAGTTTCTCCGCAAAGCCCTTAAGCTTTCCGATAAGATAAAAAGGGATATTCTAATCGGCAATGTCTACGGCTGGGGCTCAACCCCGGGCGGATATTCAGTTCTATTGAACAAAGGCAAGGCTGACGGGATCTCGCCTGGAAATATCATTATATCCGAAGAAAAAGTATTGATCGGCACCGTAGAAAAAACGGAAAACGGATTTTCGCGCATTTTAGCCGTATCGGACCCCGGATTCAGAATAACCGCTAAAGTCCTCGGCTCTGAAACAGCCGGTATAGCGAGTGGAGCTCTTAATGACGGGCTCAGCTTTGACCTTATAGTCCAAGATGATGAGATCAAGGAGGGAGATACGATCGTATCGAGCGGTAATGACACATTTCCCGATTCACTCATAATTGGAAAGGTCAGCAAAATTGAGCTGACCGAAAATCAACTATTCAAGAAAGTGCTGATCGAACCGGCCATGAGAACTATTATCCTCGGCCCGGTAATTATTTTAAAATAATGTTTATAGCTATCTTCGCCGGAATTTTGTTCTTAGATATCATTTTCTTGCCGGCTTTAGGATTTTACGATAGCTCCCTGGTCTTATTGTTTCCGATATCCGTTATTCTTTATTACGGTATTAATAAAAAGACGGTTTATTTCGGTTTTTTTGCTTTTTTATTCTTTGAATTTTTAGCCGGATATAGCCCGGGCCAATATAGTTTGTCTTTTATGGCCGCGGTCCTGATCCTTTTCCTGGCTTCCAGAGCTTTCAATATTAACCCGGGCAAGAATTCATCTTTCTTCCCTGCCTATATCGGCCTTTCCATAATTGGCGTAATACTGATCTATCTTTTATCATTTATTTTTATTTTAATTTCAGGGTATATTTTAGGAAGCTTGTCTTTTAATGCCGTCAGGCTGAGCTGGCTCCCTCTTTTATATTTTGCCGAAGTGCTTTTATTGCTTTTATGCTTAAATTTTCTAAAAAAGAATACAAAATATCTATAACGAGCGAAGATTGGGCTGCTCCGGAGGAAACCCTTCTTGATTCAGGCAGCGCATACTCCGATATTGAGAAGCCTATACCTAATTCGGTATTTTCTCTTGTCTTCGCGGGAGTATTAATATTAGCCGGCGTAATCTTTGCCTTCACGGCAAGATTATCGATCTATGACTACGATCATCTTGCCAATTTATCATTGCAAAATAGCACCGCCAATTTTTTTATTCCTCCTCCAAGAGGATTGATATTCGACAGGAATGGAACCGTGCTGGTTAAAAACTCGCCCGCTTTCGATCTCTTGGCTATCTCCAGAGAGATCAAAGATAGTCCCAAGGAAATGGATTCCAGCCTGAATAAGATCGCGGAGATCCTGAAGATCCCGGAGAATGAATTCAAAGATTCCATTTACGCCCAGGTCAAACAGAGTTCTATTTTTATTGCCGCCAAGGACCTCAATAAAGACCAGCTTCTTGAGATCAGCTACCTTTCTCCCCGGGGTTTTTACGCCGTCCCCAATGTGAAAAGAAACTATGTTGACGGGCATCAGTTTTCCCAAATAATCGGTTATGTAGGAAAAGTAGATAAAGATGACCTTAGGGGTGACGCCTACTATAAAGCTACCGACATCATGGGAAAACTTGGCATAGAGGCTCAATACGAAGATTACTTAAGAGGAGAACATGGGAAGATATTCTTTAAAGAAGGAGGGAGTGAAAATGAGGACCCTAAAGCGGGAAAAAATCTGAATTTAAGCATAGACTTTGAACTCCAGAAAAAACTATATTCCCAAATGTTTGAAAGCTTGAAGGGATCCGGCATAGATAAGGGTTCAGCAATAATTCAAAACCCGAATACGGGAGAAATACTGGCTCTGGTAAGTTTCCCCGGCTATGACAACAACAGCTTCATCTCCGGCTTGTCTGAAAAAGAATTCGAAAGGCTGTTCGAGAATAAATCCAAGCCGTTATTCAACAGGGCGGTAAATGGCTTATATAATCCCGGCTCCACTATAAAACCTTTCATGGCCATGGCTATTTTAGAAGAAGGCATATTCACGCCCCAGGATACAATAAAGGATTGCGTCAATTTAATTGTTCCCAATCCTTATGATCCGCAAAATCCTGCCGTATTCGGCAATTGGCGAAGCGAGTTCGGCCTATTCAACCTGAGAAAAGCCATTGCCAATTCCTGCAACATATATTTCTTTATCGGGGGAGGAGGATATAAGGATATCAAGGGGCTCGGCGTCGAAAGGATCGCAAAATATTTAGGGCTGTCCATGGCAGATAAAAAGCTTGGCCTTGATCTTCCCGGCGAGGAGAAAGGATCTATCCCCACGCCGGGCTTGAAGATGAGGGAAAAAGGGGAAAATTGGTATCAGGGCGATACCTACAATATATCTATCGGCCAGGGAGACCTTCTCGTCACGCCTTTATGGATTAACAGCTATGTTTCGGCCATAGCCAACGGGGGAACAATGTATAAACCGTATATCGTTAAAACCATAACTGATCAGAATAAAAATAATGTGGCTTCGTTTGATAAAAAAGAGCTGACCAGGCTTCCGTTCAAACAGCAGAATATAAATGAAGTTAAAAATGATATGGAGGAAACCGTTCTTTCGGGAACAGCCCAGGTTTTAAAAGATGTCCCGGTCAGGATCGGCGCAAAGACCGGAACAGCGGAGGTGATCAAAGGCTCAAGAGTAAATTCCCTTATAACAGCTTTTGCTCCCTTTGAAAATCCGGAGATTACCATTACGGTTTTAGTTGAAGAATCGTCCAGGGACCAGGGCATAGCCGTGCGTATTGCCCACAATTTATTGAAGTGGTACTTCACGGAAAGAGCATCTGGACAGCAATAAACGATTATGCTAAAATTGCCCAATTAATATAACTGATAACAATGGATAACCAATATTTCAGCCGGGAAGGTTTGGAAAAGTTAAAGCAAGAGCTCGAGCATAGAACAACTGTTCTAAGGCCCGAGATCGCTAAGAGATTGAAGGAAGCTAAAGAAGAAGGCGATATCTCCGAGAATGCCGCATTCGATGCCGCCAAGGACGCCCAATCAACGAATGAAGGCAGGATAGAAGAAATTAAGAGTATCCTGGAAAATGCGGTTATAATAACCGGCGGAGGAAGCGTTTCCGGAGCTGTGACGGTAGGCTCATGCATAAAAGTCGAATCTAAAAATGGCGTTCAGGATTTTAATATTGTAGGCGCAGCTGAATCCGATCCTATTAAGGGTTTTATTTCAAATGAATCTCCATTAGGCAAGGCTTTCTTAGGCCATAAGAAGGGGGACTCGATCAATGTTAAGACCCCCAAGGGTATGGCAGAATACAAGATCCTCGAAGTTAAGTAGTCGCTCTGAAAGTGTTTATAGCTAGTTTTTTGGCATAGTTTTTGTTATTATTAACGAATTATGGCTCTTGAGGAAATACGGAAAACTAAAATAGAAAAAGTCGAAAAGCTCCGAAGCGGAGGCATCGAGCCTTATCCGGCCGCAACTGACCGGAATATGGCCATCTCTAAAGCTCTCGAAGATTTTGATGCGTTAAGCGGATCTCAAAAGGAAGTTATAGCGGCCGGACGGGTTATGGCCAAGCGCGAGCATGGAGGCTCGATGTTTTTTGATATAAACGACGGAAGCGGCAAGATACAGGGTTTTGCCAAAGAAGATATCTTGGGCGGGCAGTTCGCAAAATTTCAGGAATTTGTCGATATCGGCGACTTTATTGAAATCAGAGGGAGTCTATTTAAAACAAAGCGCGAAGAAAAAACAATCGAGATAAAAGATTGGAAAATGCTCACCAAGGCCCTTCTGCCCTTGCCAGAAAAATGGCACGGACTGGAGGATGTGGAAGAACGGCTTCGCAAAAGATATCTTGATCTCATCATGCGCCCGGAGGAAAGAGAGGTATTCGTTAAAAAATCTATATTCTGGAAAACAATGCGTGATTTTCTCCTAAAGGAAGGCGGTCTGGAAGTAGAGACTCCCGTTTTGGAAAAAATTCCCGGAGGCGCAGATGCCGAGCCTTTTGCTACTCATCTCAATGCTCTTAATATAGATATGTTCCTCCGCATTTCCTTAGAGTTGAACTTAAAAAGATTAATTGTCGGCGGATATGAAAAGGTCTTTGAGATAGGCAGAATATTCAGAAATGAAGGGATCGATAAAGAACACCTTCAGGATTACACCCAGATGGAGATGTACTGGGCATATACCGACTACGAAGAGCTGATGAAGATATTAAAGCGCATGTATAAGACCGTGATCAAAAAGACGCTGGGCAGCCTTGAGCACGATTACCAGGGTAATCATATCAACTGGGGAGCGCCTTGGAAAAAAATAGACTATTACAAAGTGTTCAAGCAGTACACGGGCTTGGATCTGAAAAAAGTTACTGAAGAAAAATTGAAAGAATACGCGGCGGCCGAAGGCATTGATATCGAAAAACATCTTGGCAGAGGCAGGTTAATAGATGTCATTTTCAAAAAGAAAGTCAGGCCTAATCTGATAGATCCAGGATTTTTGGTACTGCCGCCTATCGCTATCGAGCCCTTAGCGAAGAGGTGGCCGAAAGACCCGAACCGGGTTGAGCGGTTCCAGATCGTTGCCGGCGGGACAGAGCTGGGCAAGGGATTCTCGGAGTTGAACGATCCTCTGGACCAAAGGACGCGTTTTCAGGAGCAGGCTAAATTGAGAGAAGCGGGGGATAAAGAAGCCCAAATGATGGACGAGGACTTTATTGAAGCCCTCGAATATGGAATGCCGCCGACCGCAGGTTTTGGAGTATCAGAAAGATTATTTTCTTTCCTGGTAGACAAGCCAGTCCGTGAAACGGTATTCTTTCCCTTAATGAAACCTAAAGATTAAATATGCTAGAAATCAAATTCATCCGACAAAACTCCGAGGTCGTAAGAAAAGCCATCCAAAACAAGAATATTGATTTAGATCTGGACCAGTTATTGGCAGTTGATGAACGGCGCAGGCATGTGATGCAGGAATTCGAAGGATTAAAGGCCGAGCAGAACAAACGTTCCAAAGGTCCGCAAACGCCCGAAAATCTGGATGAGCTTAGGACGATGAAAGAAAAAATTAAGGTCCTCGAGAAAGAACTGGAAATGGTTGAGAAAGAATTCAGCGATCTGATGCTCCGGGTTCCAAATATTCCCACTGAGGATACGCCTGTCGGCACAAGCGAAAAAGATAATGTTATTGCCAAGAAGGTAGGCAAACCCGCCGAATTCACTTTCAAGCCTCAGAATCACTGGGAGATAGCGCAAAAGCACGACTTGATAGATAAGGAACGGGCGGCAAAGATTGCCGGAGCACGGTTTGCTTATATTAAAGGGGCTTTAGTCAGATTGCAGTTCGCGCTTATACAGTTCACGATCGACCAGCTGACGGATCCTAAAGTTCTAAAGAAGATAATAAAACAAAACAAGCTCCGGACCAGCGACAAACCGTTCATCCCTGTTTTGCCTCCGGCAATGATAAAAACAGACACATACAGAGCCACCGCGCGCCTGAATCAGCAGGAAACCACTTACAAATTAGAAGGTGAAGATCTATGGATGAATGCCAGCGCCGAGCATAGCCTCTGTCCAATGTATCAGAATGAAACTCTTAACGAAGCGGATCTGCCGATCCGGTATCTTGGATACACTACCGCTTTCAGACGCGAAGCCGGCACATACGGCAAGGATATGGAGGGCATCTTCAGAATGCATCAGTTTGACAAGCTGGAGATGGAAAGCTTTTCGACAAAAGACCAATCGCTTCAGGAGCATCTGCTCCTTGTAGCCATTCAGGAATATTTGATGCAGCAGCTTCAGATCCCGTATCAGGTTCTTCTTAAATGCACGGCTGACATCGGATTTGCCAATGCCAGAGGGGTAGATATAGAAGCCTGGCTCCCGGGGCAGGGAAAGTACCGCGAAACGCACACCGCTGATTATATGACCGATTTTCAAACTAGAAGATTGAATACCCGGGTCCGCAGAGCCAATGATGAGTTGGAACTGGCTCATACTAATGACGCGACTGCATTTGCAATGCGCGCATTGATAGCTATCATAGAAAATTACCAGACCCCGAAAGGAACAGTTATAGTGCCCAAGGTTCTCCGCAAGTACATGGGCAACATTAAAGAGATCAAGTAAATGCGCCCAGTCAATATCAAGAATAAGTACACAGATAATCTGGCGCATCAAAGGCACGCCCGTTTTTTATTTAGGATATCCATGGCGCTGGCCGCCACCCTCGTTGCCGGCGGAGGAGTTTTTTATCTTTTATTTTTCCGCAACCTGTTGGATATCGAGACCATAACTCTGAATGGGTTAAATACGGCCGGATCTGATGAATTCAGAGCCGGAATAAACGAAAGATTAGAGAGAAAATATTTAGGGCTTATTCCCCGAAAGAATAATCTATTTCTCCTTAATACATCCGGCCTAAGGTCAGAGATATTGGCAAAGTATCCTATTCTGGAGTCCCTTGAGATCAGGAAGGCCATGCCCCACGAACTCATATTTAATTTTAAAGAACGGAAGGCATTAGGGGTTTGGTGCTTTGATAATATCCCTTCCGGCCGGGATGAATGTTTCTACTTTGACTCAAGCGGTGATACCTGGGGGCCAGCCGCAAGATCCACCGGGTTCCTGATATTCTCAGTGGAAGACCAAAGGAATTTAGAAGCTCCCAAGATAGACGGCGAATACTTCAATGCGATAAAAAAACTGACTGATAAGAATGCAAAGCTGCCGGTCACGGTAAAGGATATAACCATCCAAGAAAAATCATACAGGGATCTTCGGGTAAATGTGTCTGCCGGATATTCGCTCCTATTATCGCTGGATTCCGATATATCAGCCCAAATAGAAGCTTTGAAGATATTCCTGGCTAACCAGGATAAGGACTTTAAGCCTCAATATCTCGATCTGAGGGTAGATGGGCGGGTATATTACAAATGAGGCCTATATTGACATTTAGATTAGATTTGGTATAATGGTAATACAATAGTTCTTCAAAAGAGCCTGAAAAGGCTCGGAAAAACCAGTAAATACGCTAAAATCTAGGCATACAAGTAAGATAATAAGGCCTAAAAGATTGTGAGAAGTTCTAGAAAAGTTCTCGGTAGTTATTGGTTGTTCTGAGCTCTTTCAGCTCAACTCAGTTGGCGGCGGCGTTCAGGCCGCAGTTCGGCTCATGGGGCGAAGTAACCGACAGGCCCCGTGCGCGGCGATTTTTTCGCCGCCGCCAACTCGTCCACTTTCACCACGGAAAGGAGTATCGTAGGTTTCCGTTGTATTCTCCGGCGTCGCGGCGACTCGCCGCAAACGCTGGAGGTCGGAGGTGAGATGCGCGTCACATCCTGGTGCAGAGGGCTGAAGGACCCTCTGGGCACCGAGCACTCGTGGTCACGGAAGCGGGCTTCCGTGCAGTGAAGGAGGACGCGATGCATCGTCGTCGGTTCATCGTTTTTCGACAGCAGGGCGATGGGGCCGCCCTAAGCTGAAGCCCAAGTGGCAAAGTCGAGCAGTCCTGTGAGGCTGGGGAGTAGCAATACTCCTCCAGCCCGCAGGGCTTTTTTTATTCCTCAAACGCTATCCACAAAGAGAAATCCGCTCAATCTGCTATAATATATTTAATGAAACGAGATAAAAAAGAGCTGCTTATCGTAGTGGCCATTTTAATTGTAGCTGCCTTTTTTCGTTTTTATCAGATGGACTCGATTCCGCCTGGACTTTATCCTGACGAAGCCATGAATGGCAATGACGGAATCGTTGCGATGGAATCAGGCGATCTCAAATTATTTTATGCGAACAACAACGGGCGGGAAGGTCTATTCATAAATATCCAGGCTCTTTTTGTAAAACTCCTCGGCAATTACGCCTGGGTCTTAAGAATGGTCTCAGGTATCTTCGGCATACTTACGGTTCTGGGACTTTATCTTCTGGCAAAAGAGTTATTCAACCGGCAGGTCGGTTACCTGTCATCTTTTCTTTTAGCCATACTGTTCTGGCATGTTAATTTTTCCCGGATCGGTTTCAGAGCTATAATGCTGCCATTCGTACTTGTCTATGGTTTTTACTTTCTTTGGAAAGGTTTAAAATACGGGCGTCTGAGATATTTTATAATCGCCGGTATATTCGGCGGGCTTGGATTCCATACCTATATTTCTTACCGGGTGGCTCCCCTGATCGCATTATTAGTTTTTCTGAATCATTGGCTCTACATAAAAAAAGATTTTTCTGATGCCAAATATGAACATGCGCGCAATCAGCTGTTCAGAGGTTTTGTGGTTTTCGTAGGCACGGCTTCTTTAATAGTCTTGCCCCTGTTATGGTATTTTATTGCCAATCCGGAGTCATTCTTTTCCCGTACCAGTTCGAATCTGTCGGTTTTTTCCCAGGCAAATCCCGTACGGGAACTTGGGCTGAGCGTTATCAAAACTTTAGGAATGTTTAATTTTTACGGGGATTGGAACTGGCGCCACAATATATCCGGCTCTTCGCAATTATTCTGGCCTATCGGAGTTCTTTTTGCCGTTGGTTTTATAAAAGAATTCATCCATTGGATAAAAAGGAAACATGGCCATTTCTCTACGGTCCACACCCTGCTGTTCGCATGGTTCTTTGTGATGCTCCTGCCCGGATTCTTATCCACTGAAGCTCCCCACGCTTTAAGGACGATCGGCGTTATACCCGTGGCTGTAATATTCTCGGCTCTCGGGTTGTCATGGGGGTATGAAAAACTGGATAATCTAATTAATTATTTCGAGAAAGAAAAGCTACATTCAGCTCCGAAGCATCTGGCGCTGAACTTAACCCTTATCGTATTCCTGCTGGCTTTGGGTGTTTCCGAGTATTACAGGTATTTTAATGTCTGGTCCGGCCAAGTTGCGGATGCTTTCGATAAAAGATACTCTGATATGGCTGGGGTCCTGAATAAACTCCCAAGGGAAATAAATAAGTATGTGATTGTGAATACGGACGGGGTTTTAACGGAAATACCCGGTTCAAACGGGCAGATGATCCCAATGCCGGCGCAGACGATCATGTTCCTTACGGATACATTCTCATATCAGAAACAGTTGAATAAAAGATTATTTTATTTGACCGGGGAAGAATACGAAGAAGAATCCAAAGATCTGATCAACCGCAATTCATTTGTAATTTTCCTTAAATAAAATACCTATGAACACTAAAGCCATCGTTATCGTTGCCGTCGCCCTTCTTTTGATGGTAACCAGCGTTTGGAATGATTCGCCGATAGTAGATGAGATACCGCACATCGGGGCCGGCTATTCATATATTGCCAAGGGCGATTACCGCCTTAACCCGGAGCATCCGCCCCTGGCTAAAGATCTAGCCGGAATAGCCCTCAAATTCCTAAATTTAAAGCAGGGCGCCTTTGAAACGCAGTACTGGCAGAAGGATATCAACGGCCAATGGGATTTCGGGCGCAATTTAATATTCAATTCCGGGAACGATGCGATCACCTTAGCCCGGACCGCAAAACCTCCTTTGCTTATATTCTTCATTTTATCAGCCTGGCTCATTTATGCCTGGAGCCGGAATCTGGACGGTAAGAAAGCCGGTCTACTGGCTTTATTCCTTTTTTCATTTTCGCCTACGGTAATGGCTCATTCCAGATTTGTGACTACAGATGTTCCAGCGCTCTTTGGAGTTCTGCTGGCAAGCTACTTCTTCGTTAAATTTCTAAAAGCGCCGACCCGGAAAAATATTCTCATAGCCGGTCTTGCTTTTGGCGTCGCCCAGCTTACCAAATTCTCCCTTTTTCTTTTAATTCCATATCTTGGTTTACTGGCCCTACTTTATGGGATCCTTTACGCCGGTGAAAAAAACAAGCTAAAAAATGCGATCTACTACGGTTTTATGAGTGTTGGAGTGATGATCGTAGGATATGCTCTGGTAGTATGGCCTGTTTACGGCTTGCATGTAATGAACTATCCGCCTGAACGGCAAAAGAGCGACACGGTGTATCATCTTGGAAGCTATGGGAATAGATTGATAGCAGACAGGGTTATTGAGCTTTCTGACAAGCCTGTTCTCCGCCCATTGGCCCAATATGGCCTGGGCGTATTGATGGTTACCCAGAGAAGTATAGGCGGTAATACCACCTATTTCCTGGGCGAAGTTAAGAATAAAGCCTGGAAAAAATATTTCCCGATAGTTTATCTTATCAAGGAACCGCTTGCCTTTTGGGGATTAGTGATCATGGCTTTAGCTTTTCTGGTTGCCAGAAAACCAAGATCGGAGAACTGGCTAAGGAACAATTTCGATAAATTTGCCATGCTGATCTGGCTGGCCATTTATTGGTACGCGAGCCTAAAAGCCAATTTGAATATTGGCGTGAGGCATCTTATGCCCGTCTATGGTTTTACTTATATTCTGCTGGCCGGTTCTATAAATAGTCTGTATGACCATCTCCAAGGCCAGGCTAAAAAAGTAATTACGGCAGTTCTGGTTATTCTGCTCGGATGGTATCTGGTTGAGAACTTGAGAGTTTATCCTTATTATCTTACCTATTTCAATCAAATCGCCGGCGGGCCGGCCGGAGGCCACAATTATGTAGTCGATTCAAATCTCGATTGGGGACAGGATGCCAAGAGATTAGCTGACTGGTTAAAGAGGAATAATGTTCAGGAGAAAGTTCAGCTGGATTATTTCGGCTGGACAGATCCGTCATATTATTATCCGGATAAATACCTTTATCTCTACGCGGGCAAATATAAGAGCCTGGTGGAATTCCTGAATGATAATCCACAAGGGGGATGGGTAGCGATTTCCGCCTCGTTCTTTATGGGGTCCCGCGAACGGCCTGACACCAGCTATGCCTGGCTTGATCAGATCAAACCCGCAACCGTTATCGGCAATTCTATTTTTGTCTGGCATATCCTCCCTCAATAAAAAATGCGGCCTTATCTCGCCGCTCGCGGAAATCTATTCCGCTTAGTGGATAATGGCATTTCAATCTATGCTATAATTAAAATATGGAAAATATGGGTATTGAGCAGCAAATTGCTGACCTAGAAAGACAACTGCAGGATAAAAAATCTGCTTTGGAACAATCCAATTCCGGCCGGGAGGGGATACCGTCTGAAAAAGAAATCCTCCACGAGATCGTAGGCGAGAAGATCCAGGAGCACGCCCCGGAATATAGGCCTAAACCTTTGGCACAGGCGCCTTTGCCCGCTCCTCAGGTTCAGGATCCGCCCAGCTATCTCAGCCAAGACCTAAAAAATCAGATCCAGGACCTGATCAATTTGGTTTTTTCAAAAAGCATTGACGCGGGGATAAAAAGCGCCGCTGAAACCAAGAACCCGGCCCTGATCGATGCCTTTCATGATGTTTTGGTTGACCAACTGTACGGAACCCTTTTAGAGAGGAAAAAGATTTCAGAAGTAAAATAGAGCTTGAATCCGATCATTCTAATAATTTATCTTGTCGTTCTGGCAATATTGTTCATTGCCGGTTTGATATTGGTCAATGGCCTAAGATCCAAAGGCAGTATAGCCCGGGCGCTTAATATGTCGCTCTTTGCCATCACCCTGCCCAGGGAAAATTTAGCCCACCAGAATCAGCAGAGGCCGGAAAAAGAACTGATCGCCATTATGGAGCAACTTTTTTCCTCTTTCACCAATATTCACTCGAAAGGCTGGAACAAATTTTTATACGGGGAGCCTTATATGGCTCTGGAGATGGCTGTCCACCATGTCGGTGAAGAGATCAATTTTTATATATCTGTCCCGAGGACATACGAGGAGGTATTCGAGAAACAGGTGCATGGCGTATTTCCGGATGCTGAAGTTGAAAGAACCAAGGATTTTAACGTTTTTAATCCGAACGGAGTTTCATTAGGCTCTTATCTCCAGCTCAAGGAGAATAAGATCCTCCCCCTAAGGACATACCAAAAAATGGAAACGGATCCCCTCGGAAGCATCATTACAACCATGTCCAAGCTCGAAAAAGAAGGGGAGGGAGCGGCTATCCAGATACTGATAAGGCCTTC
>JGI1356J14229_10000500_pt1 | contig 37529 bp, 45 predicted proteins | sample Subgrocontami58m_FD_14229 | JGI IMG/M metagenome (IMG submission 14229) | reverse complement strand
CGGGACGATCGAGGAAGTAAAAGCCGACATGGAGAAGCCATATCCGATGGATCGGATCGTCTGTGGGGATGTTGGATATGGCAAGACCGAGATAGCGGTGCGCGCGGCCTTCAAGGCGGTCCAAGACAGCAAACAGGTGGCCATCTTGGTCCCGACAACTCTTCTCGTGCAACAACACCTCAACACTTTCACGGAAAGGTACTCGGGTTTTCCAGTGAAGGTCGCTGGGCTTTCGCGTTTTCAGAGTGCAAAGGAATCCGCCGAAGTCTTGGCCAGTCTTGAATCAGGTAGCGTCGATGTGGTCATCGGAACCCACCGCTTGTTATCCAAGGATGTGAAGTTCAAGGACCTTGGCCTGGTCGTAGTCGACGAGGAGCAGCGGTTCGGCGTTGAGCATAAAGAGGCGTTAAAGCATTTGCGGGTCCACGTCGATGTGTTGTCGATGTCGGCAACTCCAATTCCAAGAACATTGGAAATGGCAGTTACTGGGATTCGAGAGATGTCCACAATCACGACGCCCCCCGAAGAGCGCCATCCAGTTCTCACCTATGTAGGCCCCTATGAGGAGAAGCAGATTGGTGCCGCAATTCGCCGTGAGTTGTTACGAGATGGCCAAGTCTTCTATGTCCACAATCGTGTGGAATCTATCGAGAAGACTGCGATCAGGTTGCAGGACCAAATTCCTGAGGCCCGCATTCGCGTGGCACATGGGCAGATGAATGAGGATGTCCTGGAGAAGGTGATCGTCGCATTCTGGGAGAAGGAGTTTGATGTTCTGGTCTCGACGACGATCATCGAAAGCGGGATCGATATTGCGAACGCAAACACGCTTATCGTTGAGCGTGCGGATCGTTTTGGCCTCTCCCAACTTCATCAAATCAGAGGCCGGGTCGGGCGCGGGCGCGAGAGGGCCTATGCCTATTTCCTCTATCCCCGAGAACAGCCGCTCACCCAGACAGCCCATGATCGCCTCGCAACGATTGCAGCTAACACCGATCTTGGAGCCGGAATGCAAATTGCCATGAAGGACCTTGAGATTCGCGGGGCAGGCAATCTCCTCGGCGGCGAGCAATCCGGTCACATCGCCGACGTGGGTTTTGACCTATATATGCGGATGGTGGGCGAGGCGGTCTCCGAGTACCGAGGCGAGCCGAACCTGGCTGCTGAGTGCAAGATCGATCTGCCGATCGATGCCCATCTACCTCATGAGTACATCCCAGTCGAACGCCTCCGCCTAGAGGCCTATCGCCGCCTCGCCGCAGCGGCCGACAGCGCCGAGATTGCGGAGATGCGGGCTGAGTTGGTCGATCGATATGGGGCGCCGCCAGAGCCAGTAGAGAACCTCCTGTCCGTCGCGGAATTCCGACTGGTCGCAAAGGCCGCTGGCCTGCGTGAGGTAATTGCCCAAGGGGCAACCGTCCGATTTGCCCCAGTGGTCCTGGCGGAATCGGCGGCTCTCCGCCTGAGTAGGCTGTACCCAGGATCGATTATGAAGACGGCTGCCAAGATCCTGTTGGTTCCAAGAAGTAGAGCACCACTTGGTTCCGGCGGGCCCTTTGAGGGAGAAATTTTGAGTTGGGCGAGCAGAGTAATCGCGGCCATCAAATAAGTTGTAAGTCAACCAACGTCAAGGAGAGATCGTGAAGGTTTTTGGTCGCATGGGTCGCGTGTCGCGAATAGTGGGAGCGCTCGCCGTCGTGGCGCTTGGTCTGAGCGCCTGCTCTTCGTCGGTTGGCATTGCCGCGACGGTCGGTGGCGAAAAGATCACGATCAATCAATTGCAAGCAAGCGTCAACTCTATTAATGCCGCGCGAAAAGTTGCTGCCTTACCAGCTGATCCAAAGGCGGGAGACCTACCGCGGAATCAACTCCGTTTCTTCTTACTCAGTGTGCTCTTGAAAGAGGCCGCGACGACACACGGCATCACCATTTCGCCTAGTGATATCGCGGCTCGCCGGAAAACGATCATCGACCAATTGGGTGGCGAGGCAAAACTTCCTAACGCATTGGCGAACGCGGGCATCGCCACAGAGGATTTCGACCTCTATCTGCGTGATATCACTTATGAAGAGAGGATCGGGACTGCTGCAGCTCCGACTGCGGCAGTTGGTACGGCCGGCGATCAACAACGAGGTGCCGCCGTCCAGCAAGCCGTTCTTGACGCTGGAAAGAAAGCCAAAGTGAGCGTCAATCCACGTTATGGCACGTGGGATGCGAACACAGCAGACATCGTCGCGGTTGACACTACCGGCGGCGCCGTCAAGAAGAAGTAGAGGTTCTCAATGCCCCCTGGGGAACGCTTACTCGAACTGGTCGCAATCATGGATCGACTGCGATCGCCGGGTGGCTGCCCCTGGGATGCAGAACAGACCCACGAGTCGCTCCTTGCATATCTATTAGAAGAGGCCCATGAGTTAGTAGACGCCGTTGAGAGCAATGACCGCGATTCCCTCAAGGAGGAGTTGGGCGATGTTCTTCTCCAAGTCGTCTTCCATGCCAGGATTGCAAGCGAGGACGAGACCCAACCCTTTGACATTGATGCCGTTGCCGACGGAATAATTTCCAAACTTGTGATGCGCCATCCTCATGTCTTTGGTGGCGCTGTAGCCACGAGCGCGGAAGAAGTCGCCAAAAATTGGGAGCAGTTGAAGGCTTCCGAGAAGGGCAGGACGTCTGCGCTCGATGGCGTTCCGATGGGCCAGCCGGCGCTTCTTCTGGCTGCCAAGTTGATTCACCGGGCCAATAGTCACGGAATCGAGGTTTCGATTCCTGAGCAAATCTCGTTTGAGGAACCAATCACACAGGAGAGCGTGGGCGAACTCTTGCTACGAGTAGTCGCACTGGCGGCGAAAAATGGAATCGACGCCGAGGCAGCTCTCCGCGGTGCAGCCCGTAAATATGCGGTGCAGGTCAAGGCTTCGGAGCAATTCGTTCAGGGCAGACCGCAGAAACCGTAGAATAGGACCAACTCAAACTTAGGAGAAGTTGTGGCGAGTATCGAAGCCATTTTCGCTCGTGAAATCCTTGATTCACGTGGAAACCCCACCGTTGAGGTCGAGGTAATTCTTGACGATGGCACGCTGGCCCGCGCCGCAGTGCCGAGCGGGGCTTCAACGGGAGCCTTTGAAGCAGTGGAATTGCGCGATGGTGACAAGGCTCGTTATGGCGGCAAAGGGGTACTCAAGGCGATCGAAGCGATTGAAGATGAGATCGCTCCGGAATTGCTCGGCTTTGATGCAGACGACCAACGCCTGATCGATCAGGAGATGATTGATTTAGACGGCACACCAAATAAGGCAAAGTTTGGCGCCAACGCCATCCTTGGTGTTTCACTCGCGGTAGCAAAAGCAGCCGCGGATAGCGCCGACCTCTCATTCTTTCGTTACATCGGTGGCCCGAACGCACACACGCTCCCAGTCCCGATGCTTAACATTCTGAATGGCGGCTCTCACGCCGACACGAACGTCGATATTCAAGAGTTCATGGCTGCCCCAATTGGCGCAGCAACATTCCACGAAGGTTTACGTTGGGGCGCTGAGGTCTACCACGCACTCAAATCGGTGCTCAAAAAACATGGGTTAGCAACCAGCATTGGGGATGAGGGTGGATTCGCGCCGAACTTGACGAATAACCGCGCAGCACTCGATCTCATTCTCGAAGCAATCACAGTCGCTGGCTTCAAGCCAGGTAAAGATATTGCGCTCGCCGTCGACGTGGCCGCAACTGAATTCTTCAGCGAAGGCAAGTACGCCTTCGAATCCGAGAAGCGAAGTAGCGACCAAATGATTGAGTACTACACCTCCCTAGTGGACCAGTATCCGCTGGTCTCGCTCGAAGACCCGCTCGATGAAGATGATTGGGATGGCTGGGCACAAATCACATCTGCGCTCGGATCTCGAGTCCAAATCGTTGGCGACGATCTCTTCGTGACAAACCCCCAGCGTTTGGCTAAAGGAATCAAACTTGGCACCGCTAACGCCCTGCTGGTAAAGGTAAATCAAATCGGAACCTTGACCGAAACACTCGATGCAGTCGCTCTCGCCCATCGCAGTGGATACCGCTGCATGATGAGCCACCGTTCCGGTGAAACCGAAGATGTAACGATCGCCGACTTGGCGGTTGCCACGGATTGCGGACAGATCAAGACCGGAGCGCCAGCGCGGAGCGAACGGGTAGCCAAATACAACCAGCTCCTTCGCATCGAAGATGAGTTGGGCGATGCCGCGCGATACGCGGGCAGGGGCGCCTTCCCGCGTTTTGAGGCGTGAGCGAACGACTTAACGGTCTCAACGCCAGAGCAGTCGCCTTGGCGGTAGTGGTTTTTATGCTTGCCCTGCTTCTGGCCGCGCCTGCGCAGCGTTATTTCGCCCAAAGGGCGCAGATATCTGCGCTTCAACATAAACTCAGCGCAAGCCAGGCACAAGTGCAGCAAGCACGCGCCGAACTTGAGCGTTGGCGCGACCCCGCCTACATCAAGACCCAGGCCAGGGCTCGTCTCCACTTCGTCATGCCTGGGGAGACGCAGTACATCGTGATCGATTCGAGTAAGACCAAGACGGCAGCCTCATCTAGTGCAGCCATCGCCGCTAATTTACCGGCGCAGGCCGCTTGGTATCAAAGACTAGTTTCGTCGATCCAACTGGTAGCAAATGTTGGATCGTCATCTCGATGAGTTACGTAGTACCAACCATTGACGCTCGGGATATCGAGTGCATCGGACGTCAACTCGGTCGACCCCCTAGAGGGGTTCACGCGATTGCTCATCGTTGTCCCTGCGGCAAACCGGATGTAGTCGAGACAGTTCCTCGACTAGACGACGGCACTCCGTTCCCTACTTTTTATTACGCGACCTGTCCGAGGCTGACGGGAGCAATCTCAACGCTCGAATCAAACGGCCTGATGGTCTCCATGAATGCCGCACTTGATAGCGATCCCGAACTAGTTGGCGCATATCACGCCGCACATGATGATTATTTGGCGGCGAGAGCAGCCCTCGGAATTTCAGTCCCTGAGATAGATGGAATCTCGGCTGGGGGGATGCCGACTCGCGTGAAGTGTTTACATGTATTAGTCGCCCATTCATTAGCCGAAGGGCCTGGCGTAAATCCTCTAGGTGATCAAGCGGTCGCACTCCTTCCCGATTGGTGGCGAGGGAGCACATGCGAGTAGCAGCAATTGATTGCGGCACCAACTCGATTCGACTTCTGATTGCCGATATTGATTTTAGTAAAGACACTTTCGTTGAAGTGACCAGACAGATGCGGATCGTGCGTCTCGGCGAAGGTGTAGATCGGACGGGTCAATTCGCACCCAGCGCGGTAAAGCGCACCTTAGAGGCGGTGGCACATTACGCCTCCGAAATCGCCCGCTTTAAGGCAGAGAGGGTGAGATTCTGTGCGACGAGTGCTTCCCGAGATGCCAGCAACCGTGCGCTATTCGTCGACGGTGTCGAGGCGATACTTCACTTGAGCCCTGAAGTTATTAGTGGGACCGAGGAGGCGCATCTATCGTTCGTCGGTGCAACGAGAGAACTGCCTGTCGATCAAGGGCCGTTTCTGGTAGTCGATATCGGGGGCGGGTCGACCGAATTCGTATTTGGTACGAAGGAAGTTGAAGCGGCGATTAGCGTCGACATTGGGTGCGTGAGAATGGCCGAACGCCATTTTCACCATGATCCGCCGAGTGAGGGTGAATTGGCGGCTGCTCGTGTCGATATTGACGAGGCAATCGCGCGGGCAGGCCTTGCAGTGCCAATTACTCAGGCGAAGACGTTAGTCGCTGTTGCTGGAACTGCGACAACGGTTGCGGCTGCCGCCCTCGACCTTCCCAGATATGACCCTGATGTTCTGCATCTCAGCCGGATCAGCGCCGCTCAAACTCACCTGGTGGCAACTCGCTTGGCTCACCTCAACCAGGCGGAGCGGGCTGCCTTGCCTTATATGCATCCTGGGAGAGTAGATGTCATTGCGGCTGGCGCACTCGTATTATCTCGGGTAATCGATACCACGCGGGCGAGCGGATTCGTGGCAAGCGAACACGACATTCTCGATGGGATGACGTGGGGACTAGCAGAGAGATAGGTGCGTTATGGGATCAAAGGTAATTTTTCCGAGTAATGGTGGTACTTGCGAAGGTTATTTGTCGGTCCCAGAAAGCGGCACCGGTCCTGGCGTTGTTGTAATTCAAGAGTGGTGGGGCTTGGTTGGGCACATCACTGACGTTGTTGACCGCTTTGCTGAAGCGGGCTTTGTCGCCCTCGCCCCTGATCTCTACCACGGCGTCGCAACGACCGAACCGGATGAGGCAAGCAAGTTGATGATGGGTTTGGCGATGGATGCTGCTGCCGCAGACATTTCAGGTGCTGCCAATTATCTTGCTTCACTTCCGAGCAGCTCGAGTGGGCGCATCGGGACCGTTGGCTTCTGCATGGGCGGTTCCTTGGCACTTTGGAGCGCAACACTTGCACCGCAGGTCGTGGCAGGTGTTGCTTTCTATCCTGGTATCCCATGGGAGCGGATGGCGCCAAAATGGCAGAATTACCAAGAGAAATTTGCGATTATTCATTGCAGTGAATCAGACGGGACTTCCAAGGCGCCGGGAATTCAATTGGCCAAATCTTCGATCGAGGCAGCAGGCGGCCAGGTAGAACTCTTCGACTATCCAGGTACACACCATGCTTTCTTCAACAGTGATCGACCAGAGGTCTTCGATCCAAAGAGTGCTGATTTAGCATGGGAGCGAACCATCAAGTTTTTCCGGAAGCACTTGGCGTGAGCACATCAGTTGCAACCGATGCCGAGGAAGTTCGCAGTCTCTGCGCATCGGCCGCTTCGCTCAAAATCCTTGATACACGAATCAGTGCCTGCCGTGCTTGCCCACGTCTGGTTGCTTGGCGCGAAGAAGTGGCAGTGCGTAAGCGCAGGGCTTTTGTCGGAGAAGAGTATTGGGCTCGTCCGGTCGTTGGTTTTGGCCCATCCGACGCGCAGATCGTGATCGTAGGTCTAGCGCCAGCAGCTCATGGTGGTAATCGAACGGGTCGTATCTTTACTGGCGATGAATCGGGAAACTGGTTATTTGCCTCACTGCATCGGGTCGGTCTGGCGAAAACCGCTACGAGCGTCAGCGCATCTGATGGTCAGGAGTTACTGAATACTCGGATGATTGCTGCGGTCCGTTGTGCCCCGCCGGCAAATGCACCCACGACGATAGAGCGAGACACTTGTCGTCCGTGGCTTTCTCGCGAATTGACATTATTGAGCAATGCGCAGGTTTACGTCGCGCTCGGAGCTTTTGCCTGGGATGCGCTCTTAGCCACCCTTAAGGTGATTCCCAAGCCAAAACCACGCTTTTCCCATGGAGCCAGGGTTGAGTTAACCGATGGGCGCATCCTGCTCGCCTCTTACCACCCAAGTCAGCAGAACACCTATACGAGACGATTGACCGAGGCGATGCTGGATGGGGTGCTCGGTTCGGCGGCTAGCCTGGCCAACCAGTAGATTTGCCGACGAGCCCCTGTAGCCCAGCGGTAGAGGCAAGCGACTTAAAATCGCTCCAGCGTGGGTTCGAACCCCACCGGGGGTACAACAGAATCGAAAGGAACGCAGATGGAAAGCAGCAATCCAGTACTTACTAAGGCCTATAGCAGAGAGGGCTTCGCTGCCTTCGAGCAGACTTATGCCGGCCCAAGCGCTACTCCGATTGAAACCGGTCGGATGACGATCGATGATGTCGTAGCCAAGACTGGTCTGCTCCTGGCAGTTCTTGTGGTAACGGCGGGTCTTGCCTGGAAGTTGAACTTCAGCGCTGGTTTCCTGATGATCGGAGTTATCGCAGGTTTTGCTCTCGCGATGGTCAACAGTTTCAGCAAGACCGTGCGGCCAGTTCTCGTGATCGCCTACGCGGTCTGCGAAGGGTTGGTCGTTGGTGTAATTAGCCATCTATACAACTCGCTCTACAACGGGATCGTGAGCCAAGCCGTTATTGGAACGGTTGCTGCATTCGGTGGGATCCTCTTCCTTTACTCAAGCGGCAGACTCCGCGCTACTCCTCGTTTCACAAAGATGCTGATGGGCGCTGCTATTGGTTACTTGATCCTGGGCCTGGTCAGCCTTATTGCCAGTTTCGCTGGAGTGGGAAATGGCATGGGCTTTTATGGTGTGCAGGGCATTGGACTACTACTTGCTGTTGGCGGTGTCGCGATTGCCAGTTTCTTTTTTGTTCTAGATTTTGATCAGATCCAAAAAGGTGTACAGGCTGGTGTGCCAGCGATTGAATCGTGGCGTGCATCATTCGGCCTGCTCGTGACTTTGGTCTGGCTCTATCTAGAGATCTTGCGACTTCTTTCAATTCTCCGTCAAGAGAATTAGCCCGGCTAAGCTAGGTGGGACCTTCGAGTCTCACCCAGTCGCATCGTCAGAATCAACGCCGGGATAAGAATTAGTGGGGCGATGGCGAAGGCTGCTTGGTAGGAGTAGCGATCCGCCAACCAGCCGGCAACAAGTGGGCCGAGGATGCTGCCGAAATCGCTTGCCATTTGAAAGAGGGCAATGACCTGTCCACCGCGTCCATGCAAGATATCCCCGACGATCGCCGCTGGCGTGGTCCCAAAGAAGGATCCTGCTACTCCGGTCAAACCCATCGCGACTATGACCAGCGTGATATTCGGAGACCAGGTGAGGAGCATGAAGGAAATCATGGCGGTGAGAATGCCAAAGAGAAGCGCTGGTCTCCTGCCACGGGTATCTGAGAGTTGTCCTGCAGGCAGGAGTGTGAGGGCTCCGGCGATTGAGGCGATCGTGAATCCGACACCAGTCCAAGAGGGGGATAACTTCATGTGTTCGGTGATGAAGAGAGGGACAAGGGAAGCACGCATGCCAAAGATCGTCCAGCCAAGCGCGAAGGAACAGGCAAGTGCAGTCAGATAGGACTCCATCTTTAGGGCCTCACGCAGACTTGTGTGCGTGCCCTGTTCTCGTTCGGCGATATCAACGCCACCGTGAGTTGCTGAAAGTCGTGAATGTGAAAGAAATATTGCTGCGATCAGACCGGCGATAGCAAGGCTTAGCGCATAGACGAAGAAAGGTGCTCTGATTGAAATCGTGGTCAGTAATCCACCGATAGCAGGACCAGTGATACCACCGGTTAGAAAACCGCTCTGATAAATCGATTGGGAACGTCCGCGTTGATCATCGGGAACTATCCGAAGCAGGAGCGAAGCAGCGGAAATCGTGAACATCGATGAACCGATTCCGCCGAGCGAGCGAAGGAGGAGCAACTCAGGATAGCTCTGGGCTAATCCGGCTAGTGCGCTCGAGATGGCAACGACAGACACGCCGACTGCAAGCACTAGCCTTTCGCCAAACCGATCGACTAAGCGTCCGCCGAAGAGCCCTGTAGCAAGGCGCATGAAGGCAAAAGTACTGATAACCGCACCTGCCGCAGTGTTGCCGACGCCGAATGAGCGAGCAAAGACTGGAATCGCAGGGACGACGACTCCGTAGCCGACGGCGACGGAGAAAGAAACGGCTGTCAGGACCGCGACTTCACGGGGCAATTGATCAAAATTGCCCCGCCAGCGCATGAACCTCATCGTAGATGCAATTTAGACCAGCGATTCACTCCGGTCGGCGGCGTGGTCGTCATTGGACTTCAGGACAATTTCCTTGAGCGTGAAGGCTAAGAGGAAACCGAGCGCAATTATTGGCGTGGCAACCAAGAAGACGTCAGCGAAAGAGTTCACGAAGCCTTGAAGAACTGTATGACGAACAGTCGGGGGGAAAGTTTTCAGCACTGCAGTGTTGTTCTGGACTTGGGCCACTTTGGCCGGATCAAATCCAGCAAGCACCTTAGGGTTCTGCTGAGCCAGAGATGTGAAACCCTCCTTCAGGTGGTGGGCTAGGCGGTTCGAAAGGACCGATCCAAAGAATGCCACCCCGACTACAGATCCAAGCGAACGGAAGAAGGTATGCGCACTTGTTGCGATTCCCATGTCTTTGAAGTCAATCGAATTCTGCACGGCAATGACGAGAGTTTGCATCGTTAGCCCTAGACCGAGGCCAATCAGGATTTCGTAGACCGCCATTTCCCAGAAGGAGGTGCCGATGCCCAGCCGCCGCATCAAGACGATTCCGATCGTCATCAATCCTGTGCCAATGATCGGGTACTTCTTGTAGCGGCCGGTCTTAGAGATGCGTCTCCCACTCGTTATGGATGCAGTGAGCATTCCCAACATAAAGGGAATCAATTTCAATCCAGCTGACATGGCAGTTGAGCCTTGTACTACTTGTAGGAAGAGCGGAATCATCACGATCGCGCCAAACATGCCCGCACCGATGATGAAGCCGATACCAGAGGCTGTAGAGAAGATTCGATTCTTGAATAGCGCGAGCGGAAGAATCGGTTCAGCAGCTCTTTTTTCCTGGAGCAAGAAGAGAATGGCAAGGATTACACCCGCCACCAAGTAAATAATCGTGAGCGGATCACTCCACCCGTAAGCAGGGCCAGAGTAGGCGATCGCCAAGAGGATCGAGGTAACGCTAGAAACCATCAGGATGGCTCCCAAGTAATCAATCTTGTGCTCGCGTCGTGCCTTGGGCAGGTGTAATACCGCTGAGGTGATGATTAGCGAAAGGATGCCAAAAGGCAGGTTGATGTAGAAGATCCAACGCCAGCCAGTGATACCGAGGATGGTGGCGTGGTCAGAGAAGAAGCCACCAAGCAGTGGTCCGGCTACTGATGAAAGACCGAAGACCGCTCCAAAATATCCTTGGTACCGTCCGCGCTCCCGTGGCGGAATGATGTCGCCGATGATGACGAAGGTGAGCGCCATCAGACCACCGGCACCCAGACCTTGTAATGCTCGCGTTGCGATCAGCTCTGCCATGTTCTGGGAGGCGCCAGCCAGGAGAGAACCAATCAAGAAAGTGACGACGGCAAATTGAAAGACCTTCCGCCTGCCAAATAGATCGGAGATTTTCCCATAAAGCGGTGTCGAAGCGGTGGATGTGAGCAGGTATGCCGTCACCACCCAGGTGTAGTGATCAAGGCCGTTAAAATCTTCGACGATTCGTTTCAACGCGGTGGAAACAATGGTCTGGTCGAGTGCGGCGAGCAGCATTCCCGTCATGAGACCAGAGAGCACGATCATGATCTGCCGGTGCGTCAGGGCTGCGCCTGGGATTGCTTGCGCTTCATCAACTACCAGCGCATCCGGATTACTTTGATTACTCATGATCCTGACTCCGGTCTGTGGTTAACACGTTCTGACTTTGCGAATTTTTCAAGGTCTTCAGTCATGCGGTCGAGTAGGCGGGTGAAGTCTTCAATATCTTCCTGGCTCCAAAGGGAGGTCGCATCTTTTAGTAGGGCGGTTTTCTCCGCACGCAACCGGTCAAGTTGCGCATGGCCGGCCTCAGTCACGTTGATCAGAACGGCCCGGCGATCCGTCGGATCGTCGGTGCGATCTAGGAGCCCGTCGCGGGTGAGCGCGGCACAATGTCGCGAGATCGTAGAAAGATCGAGCGGGATTCTTTTGGGAAGATCGCTGAGGCGTTGGACTCCACAGGCGCTGATATAGGCGAGGAGTTTGAGCGGACTTTTCTCGGCATGGTCTTCCGCGTGGCTATTGGCATGGACCGCGTGGAGGAAGTTTGTCAGGCTGGCTAGGAGTACCTCACTCTGACCCAGTTTATTTGCTTGCACCAAGCAAGTATATAGGGGGCCCTCTCATTGGTCGAATCGAATCGATTCGACCCACCCCGCCGAGCGGTGGCTACGCTCACCCCGAGCGGTGGCTACGCTCACCCCGAGCGGTGGCCACGCTCACCCCGAGCGGTGGCCACGCTCACCCCGTATATGGGGCTGCTTCTAAGATCGCGACTTCAATTCGCTTTCCACTCGGTGCCGAATAAGCGACGGTAGTTCCTACTCTGGCTCCAAAAACCGAGGCGCCCAGCGGGGATTTCTCACTATAACTTGGGTATTCCTCGCCAGATCCTTCGCGCGAGCCCAGAAGAAAAGTCAGCACCTCTCCAGCGATATCGACTGTGACGACCCAGCCGAGGCCGACAATCTCGGGATCTGCCGCAGGAGCCTGCCCGACTTGGGCGTGCTCCAACATATGGCGGAGTTGGCGGATCCTGGCTTCAAGCTTTCCTTGCTCATCTTTGGCCGCGTGGTAGCCACCATTCTCTTTCAAGTCGCCCTCTTCGCGAGCAGCGGCAATTTTCTGCACAATTTCTGCTCGGCGTGGACCCGCCAACTCAGCCAATTCGGCAGTGAGTCGATCGAAGGCGGCCTGCGAGAGCCAAGTCCCAGTCATGGAAGGGAAGATTATCTTGAAATGGGTGAACAGCGGGTAATCATTGCCGTCGCCGCCCTGGCTCGAGTCGGGATTGTTACCTGTCGAGCTACTCGGGCCGCCCCACCAGCGGCGATCTCGTCGCGGATTTCTCCGACGATAGAGGTCTGAAGATCCCGAGCGATCAAGGTACAGACCAGCGCCGTCGTCTTCTCTCGGCGTGCCACTTCGTAACGAATCGAGACGCCCCGATCTGAGCGCACGTCAAAGGAGATCAGCGTGATGTCAGCAATGGGGCGAGCGTGTTGGAGTGCTACCCAGATGAGCCAGACAAGGAATGTGATGCCGATTATTGCTACGGCAACGATCACTCGACGGTTCTTGCCTGATCTTCGTCCATAGCGCTCATCCAAAGACATGGAAGAATTCTGGCTCATGAAGACGGAAGAGTCGCAATCGTTTCGATTACTGGCCGTCCATGCCCATCCAGATGATGAATCGAGTAAAGGGGCGGCGACCCTAGCCCACTACGCAGCCGCGGGTGTTCGAGTGTTGGTCGTGACGTGCACGGGCGGTGAGCGAGGCGACGTGATCAATCCGAAGATGAAGGATCTGGACGGGATTACCGAGCGAATTCACCAGATCAGAAGCGATGAGATGTCACGGGCAGTTGAAATCCTTGGAATCGAACATCGTTGGCTCGGCTTCATCGACTCCGGCTTTCCGCAAATAGATGAAGCAACCGGCATAGTTCCCTCGGTTCCTGGTGGCTCCTTCGCTGCGACTCCAATCGAGATCTCCGGATCGGCGCTCGTGGAGATTGTCCGTAACTTTCGACCGCATGTGATGACCACTTACGACGAGTTGGGTGGGTATCCACACCCAGACCACATCCGGGCCCATCAAGTCGCGCTCCACGCTTATGAGGTTGCGGGAGACCCCACTTTCTATCAGGACATGGGCGAACCTTGGCAACCGCTCAAGCTCTATTACAACCAACAGTTTCCGTTGGAACGGATGATCGCGTTGGATGCCGCGATGAGAGAACGAGGCTTGACGAGTCCATACGGCGAGCGGATTGCGAAGTATGAACAGTCTCGACCAACTCGGATTACGACTCATGTGCGATGCGCCGAGTTCTTCGACCAACGTGAGCAGGCCTTACGCGCCCACGCCACCCAAGTTGATTTCGATGGCCCTTGGTTCGCCTGCCCCATCGAGATTCAACAGAGTGTCTGGCCGACCGAGGAGTATGAGTTGGCTAGGTCAAAGGTTGGTAGCGTTGATGTCGTAGAAAGCGATCTCTTTGCAGACCTGCAGTTGGATCTCCCCGCGTTATGAGTTATTCCAAATAGGAGAAGTAGTGGCCGCTCTCGTATTCGCAGATCCAGATCCGAGCATTGTCAATCCCGGAACCGTAGGTTCGCTAGTGGTACTTGGTTTGATTATCGTTACCTACTTTGTGTTGCGCAGTTTATTCAAGCGCCTGAGCAAGTTGCCAAAGGATAAAGATTGAAGATTCATCCTGAGAAAATCTTTCGTCACGTTCTTTTCCTTCTAGTTTTACTTGCCGCTATCAGACTGGGCGTCTGGCAGTTAGATCGGGCAGAGGCTCTGAAAGAATCAGCGAAGCCGATGATAGATAAACCGATTATTGAATTGACGGAACTTGGCAAACCGCGGGTAACCATTTCAGGAGCTGCAGTCAATCGTTTGGTCGAAGTCGCCGGAGTGTACGACAAGAGTTATCAGGCACCGGCTCAGATCGACTCTGCGGGTAAGAGCGGAACATGGCAGGTGGCCTCTCTCCTTCTATCTGGAGGCAGTGCGATCTTGGTGGTCCGTGGTGTCGGCAATCCGGCGTTGCCTAGGGGCGTGGTACACGTGATCGGTCGCTACAAGCCAAGCCAATTTCAAGATGTGACGGGGTATAACGCAGATCCCCATGTGCTTACTCGAATTGATAGTGCCCTCCTCTTATCTACAACGGCGTACGACTTCTACGATGGTTATGTGATCGCTAGCACAGAGACCCCATCGCCACTGGATCCCCCAGTGCGGGTGCCTATCGCGCTTGTAACTCCACATGTGCCAGGTTTCTATTGGCAGCATTTGGCGTACACGATTCTGTGGTGGTTCTTTGCTGTCATGGTTCTTCTCATGTGGCTAGGTGTGGGTGCTCGACGTAGGGGTTAGTGATACGTTCCTAGCCATGTCTACTAATCCTGACCTGGTTGCTCCGTTCAAGCGTTTCCGCTTCATGGCGCTGCTGACCGGAACCATGCTCTTGATCCTGACTTTTATCGCGGTGCCGCTAAATCACATCTGGCATCACCCGTTATTATCGGCGATCGTCGGACCCATTCACGGTTTTCTTTATGCGGCCTATGTCGTTGTTGCATTCGACTTATCTCGACGAGCACAATGGTCTTTGACTCGGACCGTCTTTTACCTACTGGCGGGCACCATTCCATTCGCATCTTTTGTTGCGGAAAAACGTGCTCGATCACTAGTTAATTGATCGAGGCTTCAATGTCGCAGTCAAATCGTTCGCTAACCCGACAGCTAAAACACCTCATCAAAGCTGTGATTTATCCGCTGTACGAACGACGTTTAGTCCGTCAACTAGCCGACGTTGATGCTCCCCGACATGTCGGAGTGATCCTGGACGGTAATCGGCGTTGGGCACGCTCTGCTGGAAGTACAAGCATTGAAGGACACCGTGCCGGAGCGAGAAAAATTATTGATGTACTCGGCTGGTGTGAGAGTTCGCGTGTCAAGCACGTCACGCTCTGGCTTCTGTCCACCGATAATCTCGATCGTCCGGCAGCTGAATTGGAGCCGCTACTCGAGATCATCAAGGAGACAGTATGCGCGCTCGCCGAAAAAAAACGTTGGCGAATCCACACCTTTGGTGCTCTTGATCTACTTCCAGTCGATCTGGCCAAGATGTTGCTACAGGCGGAGGGGATGACGAAAGATATTCAGGGCATTGACGTAAATATTGCTGTTGGATATGGAGGTCGACGTGAGATCTCTGATGCGGTCCGTGCGTTGCTTCGAGAGGATGCAGCCGAGGGTCGTTCGCTTGCTGAGATTACTGAACTATTGAGTCCGGAGAGAATCGCCGAGCATCTGTACACCGCAGGTCAACCAGATCCGGACCTGGTAATAAGAACCTCAGGGGAGCAGCGTCTATCGGGCTTTCTACTCTGGCAGAGCGCGCACTCAGAGTTCTACTTCTGCGACGCTTACTGGCCAGATTTTAGACGCGTCGATTTCCTGCGCGCATTACGTTCGTATGCAGCGCGTCAGCGACGATTCGGCGCTTGAGATAACGACCCGCAGATTCGGGCGTGTCGCAAAGCTTTATCCCTGTGGTCGTCCTACCTTTTTCTTGTGCCACTTGACCGTCAGATCTCAGACGGCCGCGTGACATATGTATTGGACACCAGCGTCTTAATAGCTGATCCCCGCGCAATCTATCGTTTTGCCGAACATGAAATCGTTCTTCCGCTTACGGTGATCGGGGAACTTGAAGGCAAGCGCGATCACCCAGAGTTGGGATATTTCGCTCGAGCTGCATTGCGATCCCTTGACGACCTTCGAGTTCAATATGGTCGTCTAGATGCCCCGATAAAGATAAATGAAGTCGGCGGCACGTTACATGTGGAACTCAATCACGCAGACATGTCTTCACTCCCACCCGGTTTCGTGCGAGACGGCAGCAGCGATTCGCGGATTCTTGCGGTTGCCGCGAATATGGCCAGTGAAGGTCGAAATGTAGTTCTGGTAAGTAAGGATCTACCACTTAGAGTGAAGGCTGCTTCGATCGGATTGGCGGCGCAGGAGTATCGCGCAGAACTCGCTCCTAGCAGTGGTTGGACTGGAATGGCTGAAGTCGAGGTCGCAGGAAGCGTTGTCGACGCGCTCTATGAACATGATCGAGTCGATGTTGTTGAGGCGCACGATCTTCCTTGCCACACCGGTGTTGTATTGATCAGCGAGCGAGGTAGCGCCCTCGGTCGCATGACCGCCGATAAGCAGGTGCGCCTGATCCGTGCTGAGCGTGACGTATTCGGCATCCACGGCCGGAGCGCAGAACAGAGGGTTGCCTTAGACCTGCTAACCGATCCAGAGGTCGGCATTGTCTCCTTAGGAGGACGAGCCGGCACGGGAAAGAGCGCTCTGGCCTTATGTGCCGGGCTTGAAGCAGTCATGGAACGCAGACAACACAGGAGGGTCGTAGTCTTCCGCCCGCTTTATGCCGTTGGCGGCCAGGAACTCGGTTATTTACCGGGTACCGAAGGGGAGAAGATGTCTCCTTGGGCGCAGGCAGTCTTTGACACCCTGGGATCAATTGTCAGTCAGCATGTAATAGAAGAAATTCTTGAACGCGGATTGCTTGAAGTACTTCCACTGACACATATTCGTGGTCGCTCATTGCATGATTCATTCGTTATAGTCGACGAAGCGCAGTCGTTAGAACGCGGCGTTCTGCTCACAGTTCTTTCGCGTATTGGACAAGGATCGCGTGTTGTTCTTACGCATGATGTCGCGCAAAGGGATAACTTGCGAGTCGGCCGCCACGATGGAGTTGTCGCAGTAGTTGAAGCGCTGAAAGGCCATCCGCTTTTTGCCCATGTGACTCTCACGAGAAGTGAGCGTTCTGCAATTGCAGCACTCGTAACCGAAATGCTAGAGGAGCCTTTGCAACTTTGAATATTTCTTTTTTACCACTGTAAAAAATATTTACTCAGACTTTTTATACCTTTTTGGTGCTCCAACAGAGATATCTATATATCTTGTTAGATCTCACCTAAATGCCGTCCTGACCTGCATGAATTCAAAGCCCAAACCCTTATTTTTGATGGTTATTCACACATGTGCGGACGATTCGATTTGACACCTATGTATGCGATGCGGGCAAGGTGTGTTCTATTGGAAAACGACCGCGCACCATCTGCGCAAATTGTATGCGACCTAATGCAGCGTGCTTTTCACAGAATCAGAAATCGGCGAAGTGGAGGATCAGTTGTTCGCACGACCTATACAAGTTGCGATTGCAGTCGTTTTTGCAATTGGTTCGGTATCAACTGCTGCCTATGCATCTGATACCGCACTGGTGACCACATCGCCAGACCAGGTGGTTACCACGCCAGCAGATCAGGAAGTCATCACGTCAGCGGATCAAATTGGTGTGCCACCAGCTACTTACAAATCAATATTGGCATTGGCACCAATGACACAGGCAGTCGTTGTCTCCGCTGATCTCCATGCAGGGATAGTCAGTGATTCGCTTTCGACAAATGCGATATCGCAACTTGATCTAGTTCTGGCTCGAACCCCGTCGGGGGCGCAATTCGTGGCTACTAAATTAAATGCGCTCACTTATTCTTGGAGCACAGCTCAAATGAGCTGTCTTAGCACTCTCTGGTTACGCGAGAGTCATTGGAATTTCAAATCGCGAAATTCGCGAAGCGGGGCATATGGCATCCCGCAGGCAAATCCAGGATCGAAGATGGCCTCAGCTGGTAGTGATTGGCGCACCAACCCAATCACCCAGATCAAATGGGGGATGTCGTATGTCAACTCGCGCTACGGCAACCCATGCAGCGCGTTGGCGAAGTCAGACCGGTCGGGCTGGTACTAATTACGCGGGCCGCGCCCCAATCGTCAGCGGTTTACTTAACTCAGCAAAGAAATCGTTCCCTTTGTCGTCGACGACGATGAAGGCAGGAAAGTCTTCAACCTCAATTCGCCAGATTGCTTCCATGCCGAGCTCGCCGTATTCCAGAACCTCGACCTTCTTAATGCAATCCTGAGCTAGCCGAGCGGCTGGACCGCCAATAGAACCGAGGTAGAAGCCGCCGTATTTCTTGCAGGCATCCATGACCTGTTTGGAGCGATTGCCTTTGGCAAGCATCACGAGCGAACCGCCCGCAGCTTGAAATTGTTCTACGTAGGAATCCATCCGTCCCGCAGTGGTTGGACCAAAAGATCCAGAGGCATAGCCGACGGGAGTCTTGGCCGGTCCTGCGTAGTAGACCGCGTGATCTCTGAGGTAATCAGGCATTGGCTGGCCAGCATCGAGCAATTCTTTTATCTTCGCGTGCGCCAGATCACGGGCAACTACCAGAGAGCCCGAAAGTGAGAGTCGAGTTTTTATCGGCCACTTCGACAGTTCCTCGCGGACCTTACTCATCGGTTGATTGAGATTAATGCGAACAACATGATCATCTAGATGTTCATCCGTGGTTTCGGGAAGGAAATGTGCTGGTTCAGTTTCCAACTGTTCGATAAATATGCCTTCGCTGGTGATCTTGCCGAGCGCCTGGCGATCGGCGGAACAAGAAACTGCAATGGAGATGGGTAGAGAAGCCCCATGTCTTGGAAGCCTGATCACCCGGACGTCATGACAGAAATATTTCCCGCCGAATTGAGCCCCAATACCCAAGCCTTGAGTGAGTTTTAATACCTCGGCTTCCATTTCGATATCACGGAAGCCATGACCAGTCATTCCATCGCCATGTATTGGAAGCGAATCCAGATACTTGGTGCTGGCTAGTTTTGCTGTTTTTACTGCGTACTCCGCAGTCGTTCCACCGATAACAACCGCCAGGTGATACGGAGGACATGCGGCAGTGCCTAGTGCACGCAATTTCTCATCGAGAAACGCAAGCAACGACTTGGGGTTTAGGACTGCCTTGGTCTCCTGGTAGAGATAGGACTTGTTTGCGCTACCGCCACCCTTCGCGACGAAGAAAAACGAGTATTCATTCTCGTGCCCTGGTTTGGTATCTGAATAAATTTCGATTTGCGCGGGTAAGTTGTTTCCGGTGTTTCGCTCTTCCCACATGTTTACAGGTGCCATCTGCGAGTAGCGCAGGTTCAGTCGAGTGTAGGCATCGTAAACACCGCGCGCGATCGCTACTTCATCATTGCCAGAAGTAAGGACTTGCTGGCCGCGTTTGGCCGAAATGATCGCCGTGCCCGTGTCTTGGCACATCGGCAGAACCCCACCAGCGGCAATATTCGCATTTTTCAATAGATCAAGAGCGACAAAGCGATCGTTAGGCGATGCCTCGGGATCATCGATTATGCACCGTAACTGAGCCAGATGCGCGGGCCGTAGAAAGTGCGATATGTCGTGCATCGCAGTCTCTGTAAGCATCCGAATTGCTTCGTGGTCGACTTGCAGGAAATTGCGTCCTGCACCTTCGACTAATTTGACACCTTCAGTGCTTAGCAGGCGATATTCGGTGGTATCCGCCCCAATGGGCAGGAGGTCTGAATAACTGAATTCGGGCATGGCGTCAGCCTACGCCGAGAAGTGAAGTTGGCCCCTTTTTATTCCGGGGGATGCTCACTCGAGATGAGTCGAATCGTACGTGATCTTCCTCGCATCACGATTGAATTCGATGTCATTCCGCGGCCGGAATAGCGAACTCCTCGAAGCAGCTCGCCATCGGTGATTCCAGTAGCAGCAAAGAAGACGTCATCACCTCCAACTAGATCGTTCGTGGTGAGGACGCGGTCTAAGTCGTGTCCGGCCTGGATCGCCTTCTGTCGTTCATCGTCATTGCGTGGATACAGTCGCCCTTGGATCACCCCGCCGAGGCACTTCATAGCGCAGGCAGCGATTATCCCCTCGGGTGTGCCGCCAATTCCCATTAAAAGATCTATTCCGGTGTCCTCGCGTGCGGCCATTACCGCACCTGCCACATCGCCATCGGTTATGTACTTGATGCGAGCTCCGGCCTCTCGAATTTCTTGCGCCAATTTCTCATGACGGGGTCGATCTAGAATCACCACAGTCACTGAGGAGGTTGGCTCCTTCTTTGCCCGTGCCACGCGCCGTATGTTCTCGCCGACTGGCACAGTGATATCGACGAGATCTGCCGCTTCAGGACCTGTAGCCAATTTCTCCATGTAGAAGACAGCCGACGGATCGAACATCGAACCTCGCTTGGAGACGGCGATCACGCTAATCGCATTCGCCATTCCTTTTGCAGCCAACGTCGTGCCATCAATTGGATCAACGGCAACATCACAATCGGGACCTGTCCCGTCGCCGACCTGCTCACCATTGAAGAGCATTGGCGCGTGATCCTTCTCGCCTTCGCCGATCACGACAACGCCATTCATAGAAACCGTGCTGATCATCCGACGCATAGCGTCTACGGCTGCGCCATCGGCAATGTTCTTATCACCCCGACCGACGTACCTCCCGGCGGCGATTGCCGCCGATTCGGGGACCCTGACCATTTCTAGGGCCAAGTTACGGCTAGAGACCTCATGCATAGAGTTCATGGTTCAAGAGTAGTGAAGGGTGACAAGGGCGCATTTACGGCTCTATCCTCGGACTTGTGACGCAGAAACGGAGATATCGGATTAGTGAGGCGGCCGAACTGCTCGGCGTCTCCGACGACACGGTCCGACGCTGGATTGAGGCTGGGCGGCTGTCCGCCGCCAAGGACGATTCTGGGCGTCAGAGCGTAGACGGGGCGGAGTTAGCCCTCTTAGCCCGCGACGGGACGCTTACGATCTCGGACGAGCGTTCTGGCACCGTCTCCGCACGGAACCGCTTCCTTGGCATCGTGACGCGCGTCGAAGTCGATGGGCTGGTTGCCTTGGTCGAGATTCAATCGGGCGGAAATCGGGTGGTTAGCCTGCTTACCGCTGAAGCAGTTCACGAACTGGGTCTTCAACCTGGTGATCGCGCCACGGCAGTAATCAAGGCGACCAACGTGATCGTCGAGAGTCGTTAGGTGAAAAAAGGCCGCTCAAGTGTGATTTTGGCGGTTCCGGCTCTGCTCGGATTTGCACTCTTGGTGTTGCCTGCGGTGGCTTTGGCAATTCGCACGCCTTGGCGTCGCTTGGGTTCACTCATCACGCAAGTTGAAGTTCGTCAGGCGCTCGTACTCTCCCTGGTCACGAGTGTCTCGGCGACAATTCTTGCTCTGTTACTTGGTCTTCCGCTGGCTTGGTGGTTGGCACATGGCTCGAAGAAGTTAGTTCGAATCCTGCGCTCGCTGGTGTTAATGCCTCTGGTGATGCCACCGGTTGTTGGCGGTGTTGCTCTCCTTCAATTGTTGGGCCGCCGCGGGGTGCTTGGTGGACCTCTTTACCGACTGACTGGTTATTCGATTCCATTTACGACGGTCGCCGTAATCATCGCCGAAGCTTTCGTTGCCATGCCATTTCTCGTGCTTGCCGTCGACGGTGCCTTTGCCCAGGTTCCAAGTGCGTTGGAGGAGGCGGCTTACGTCGATGGAGCCAGCGCTTTTCAAGCCTTCTACCGGGTCTTGGTGCCCAGCGCGCTTCCTGGCATCGGTGCCGGGCTACTGCTCTGCTGGGCCAGAGCCCTAGGTGAGTTTGGCGCCACCATCACCTTTGCCGGTTCGTTTCCTGGGCGAACTCGAACCCTTCCACTGGAGGTCTACCTAGCGCTCGAAACAGATCCAGCCGGAGCAATCGCCCTGAGTCTGTTCCTAGTTTTACTGAGCATCGCTATTGTCGTCGGGTTACGTGGCCGGTGGGCTGGTGGACTGCTCAAGTCCCAATAAGGTGTTTGCATGTCGATCTTCGATCAATTGAGTCTTAGCGGAAAGTGCGCTTTGGTAACTGGCGCCGGAAGCGAAGTCGGAATCGGATTTGCGAGCGCGATATTTCTCGGCGAACTCGGTGCCAGAATCACGATCGCTTCAACCACTGCTCGAATTGAAGAACGAGTGGCTCAACTCCATGCGCGTGGAATCAGCGCTGTTGGTTTCGTCGGAGATTTAACTGATCCTCAGAGTGCGCAGGAATTAGTGCAGGCTAGCCGCGCTGCTCATGGCCCTGTCGACATTCTTGTTAACAATGCAGGCATGACGAGTCGGGCTGTCGCGGGCGAACCTGAAAGTGGTTCAGCTCATCTGCTGACGCCAGCCGCGTTTAGGTTGAGTCTTTCCCGAAATCTTGAAAGTGCATTCCTAGTCTCGCGCCAAGTCCTTCCCGACATGATCAGAGGAGGCAACGGACGAATCATCAACATTGCCAGTGTTACTGGTCCAGCAATGGCGATGCGAGGCGAAGCGGCGTATGCGGCGGCAAAAGCGGGGCTCGTCGGTCTCACTCGATCGATGGCGTTGGATTACGCCGGACATGGAATCACGGTTAATGCCGTAGCACCTGGCTGGATTGCTAGTAGTTCACAGACTGAGGGTGAACGACTCGAGGGCCATTTGGTTCCTGTAGGTAGAAGTGGGCGCGTAGATGAGATTGCTAGTGCCGTCGCCTGGCTGGCTTCGCCATCAGCGGCCTATCTCACCGGTCAGTGTCTAATTATTGACGGCGGTAACTCAATCGCCGAGCAGAGAGCGCGCTGACTCAAGACGAGTGCGAGCTCCATCGAGCCAGGCCTGGCAGATTCTGGCCAATTCTTCACCCCGCTCCCATAGCGTCAGGGACTCTTCTAACGTCGTGCCTCCGGCTTCAAGCCGAGTGACGACGGATATCAATTCATCGCGAGCGGCCTCATACGAAATACTTTCTTGACTCATTGGTTCTCTCCTTCAGCCACTGCTCTGACGATGCCTTCGGCCAATCGCAAGCGTAACCGGTCTCCACTTTTGACGGCTGCGGCACTTCTAATCACGGTTCCACTTTCACTCTGAACAACTGCGTACCCGCGGTCGAGGGTCGCTTGCGGTGACATCGCCCGCGCCCTTGCCAAAAGTGATGTGATGACGTCATATCGCATCGAGAGCATCGTTTCTGGATCTGCGAGCACAGGGCGCGATAGGAGTGATGCGAGTCTTGCGTTCTCGTGGTCTAGAAACGATGCAACCTTTCGACGCGCACGTTCTTGCAATCCTTGAATGAGTGTGGACTGCTCCTGCACGTCGGGTACAACTCTTTTCGCAGCATCGGTCGGTGTAGATGCACGTAGGTCGGCAACCAAATCAAGCAATGGTGCATCTTGTTCGTGTCCAATTGCGCTGACTATCGGGGTTGAACACTTCGAAACCAAGCGGATCAAACCTTCATCACTGAATGGAAGCAGATCTTCAAATGAGCCGCCGCCACGCGTGATGATTATGACGTCAATATCCGGAATACCATCGAGTTCTTTGAGCGCTGCGCTGACTTCTGTGACTGCGTTACTGCCTTGTACGGCCACTTCTCTGATTTCGAATATGACTGCTGGCCAGCGCCGTTTGGCATTCTCCACAACATCGTGTTCTGCGGCGCTCGCACGGCCACAGATAAGGCCAATCTTGCGGGGCAAGAAAGGCAGAGGGCGCTTTCTAGAATCAGCAAAGAGCCCTTCGGCTGCGAGCAGATTGCGCAGCGCCTCAATCCTTGCCAAGAGTTCTCCTTGGCCTACGAGAGCAATCGATTTCGCCATTAGAGAGATCGAACCGCGAGGGGCGTACCAAGAAATGCGTCCAAACACCTTGATCAAGGCATTAGGTGGCAAGGGTTCTGCGCTTGCGGATTTCATCAGGGCCTTCGGGATTGAGACTGAGATCGACATGTCAACGGAAGGATCTTTTAATCTCATGAAAGCCATCACCGTGCCTGGTCGCGCGGTCAATTCGGCAATTTCGCCTTCGACCCAGACCGGGCCAAGGCGTCCGATGTATTGCCCGATCGCCTCCGAGATCACACGGACTGGAGCGGGGTGCTCTTCGCTGGTCTCCATGTCATCAGCGTAGATGTGCCCAAACAATTTTCGAGCCATTGGATTCGAGAATGAGCCAATAGACTTACCCATGTGCCAAAACGCATTCTGCTAGCAGCCCCGCGCGGATATTGCGCGGGAGTCGATCGAGCCGTCCAAACTGTTGAGAAGGCTCTCGACGTCTATGGAGCACCTGTATATGTGCGTAAGCAGATTGTTCATAACAAGTATGTAGTCGACACGTTGGAGAAGCGCGGTGCAGTATTCGTTGAAGAGACTGACGAAGTGCCTGAAGGTGCGATTGTCGTCTTCTCTGCGCATGGCGTTGCGCCGATAGTCCACGAAGAGGCAAAGGCGCGCTCGCTTAAGACGATAGACGCGACCTGCCCCCTTGTGACGAAAGTGCATTATGAGGCTCGCCGTTTTGCTGCTGAGGATTATGACATTCTCCTGATCGGTCATGAGGGACATGAAGAAGTTATCGGTACTGCGGGCGAAGCCCCGAGCAATGTGCACGTCGTCGACGGCCCGCATGACGTCGAACACGTCAAGGTGCGCAACGAAGAGAAATTGGCGTGGTTAAGTCAGACAACCCTAAGCGTCGATGAAACCCTCGCGACGGTAGCGGCGTTACGCAAGCGCTTTCCGAAATTGATAGATCCACCGAGTGATGACATCTGCTATGCCACACAGAATCGTCAAGGGGCAATCAAGCAGATTGCCATTGATTGTGATTTGGTCCTAGTGGTCGGCTCGGCCAATTCATCGAACTCGGTGCGCCTCGTCGAAGTTGCTTTGGAAGGTGGTGCGAAAGCGGCGCATCTAATCGACTACGCAGCTGAGGTTCAAGACGTTTGGCTACTAGGAGTAGAAACGATTGGCGTCACAAGCGGCGCATCGGTACCTGAGATTCTTGTCAACGATCTCTTGGCACACCTCAAAGGCCATGGGTTTGAAGATGTGCAGATTGTCACGACCAGCGAGGAGAGCCTGCTTTTCGCGCTGCCGCCGGAATTGCGTAAAGACTTACGTGCTCACGATCTGCGATAGAGGGCGATTGTCCAGGCGCCAATTGCGCCAAAAAGTAAGTAAGGCGCAATATTTGCAAGTGATGCGCTGACATCTATCGCCAACCGAGTTGGCGAGAAAGATGAAGGCCCAATTGTCGGCAGGAAGAGGATCAGCGCGACGAAGGTGGCTAGCGGTGGAACGACTGCGGCAAGCAGGGCGATCTTAGGTCTGGCGAATAGGACGCCACCGGCAAAGGTCAGAAGCAAGAATGCCCCAGTGAAGAAGGCGACTTTCTGGCGAAGGAGCAGTTCGGCTGCCAACCCCACGCTAATTAGCAGAGATTGGAGAATCACCAGCCCAGGGGCGGTGAGATGGGGCGCATTTCGTCGACTCGGATAGGAGGTAGTAGCGCTTCTGGTTGAGGTCCGCACAAGGTATATCGTCGCACGGTGGACCGACACCCGGCGCTAAGGCCGTAGGCTCTACCTCTCGTGAGCCTAAGTATCGGAATCGTCGGACTGCCAAACGTGGGTAAATCCACCCTCTTCAACGCGCTCACCAAGAACAATGTGCTGGCGGCCAATTATCCTTTTGCCACGATCGAACCCAATGTCGGAGTCGTCGGCGTGCCTGATTCCCGCTTGGCGGTTCTGGCTAAGATTTTCAGCTCAGAGAAACAGCTGCCTGCGGTGGTCTCGTTCGTGGATATCGCTGGAATCGTCAAGGGGGCCAGCGAAGGTGCTGGGCTCGGCAACAAGTTCCTTGCCAACATCCGTGAGTCAGATGCGATCTGCCAGGTTATTCGTGTCTTCACCGACCCCGACGTCGTGCATGTAGATGGACGGATCGATCCACGTAGCGATATTGAAATCATCAACACCGAACTGGCGATGGCCGATCTGCAGACCATTGAGAAGGCGTTGCCGCGCCTTGAGAAAGAGGCGCGCCTTTCTAAAGAGAAGGTTGGACTCCTTGAGGACGTTAAGTCGGCCAAGGCGATCATTGAGACGGGCAAGATGCTCTTTGCCGAAGGATTCGACGTTGAGTCAGTGCGTGAACTGCACCTGTTGACCGCCAAACCTTTTATTTACGTTTTCAACGTCGACGCCGCCGAGTTGGCAGATCAAGAGTTGCGAGCGAGCCTTGCTGCGCTCGTCACACCGTCTGAGGCAATCCTGCTTGATGCAAAGACCGAGGCTGAGCTCTCTGAACTTGACGAGGCAGACGCGCTTGAATTACTTGAGAGCATTGGACTGCATGAGTCTGGACTCGCTACGTTGGCTCGCGTCGGCTTCAACACTCTGGGATTGCAGACCTACCTGACAGCAGGACCAAAAGAAACGCGCGCTTGGACGATTCATAAAGGCGATACCGCTCCTGCGGCAGCCGGTGTAATCCATACTGATTTCCAAAAAGGATTCATCAAAGCCGAAGTCGTCTCATTCGACGATTTGGTTGCTGCGGGCTCGATGGCTGCTGCAAAGGCCGCTGGGAAAGTCCGAATTGAAGGCAAGGAATACGTGATGGCCGACGGCGACGTCGTGGAGTTCCGCTTCAACGTCTAGGGGGAAGAAGTGAGTGAGCAGGGAAGGCGAGCTGTACCCTTCGTCCCTGCTGTCGTTCTGGTTCTAGAGGGCAGGGTGCCAGCTGGTGGGCAGGCGGCTCTTGAGGAGTTCTTGGCCGAGGCATCCCGCTACTACGAAGAGCCCGGCGGAATCCGTGTGCGACTGCACTGGGATCGCGGTGATGCGTGCCGCTTTCGCGAGATCATCGAATACGAGAGTATGCAGGGGTTCGAGGCAGATGATGAGCGGACCCGCAGCGACAACCGAATGCGGGAGTACTTGGCCCGCTGGCGCAGGTTGTTGGACGGTGACTCCTCGGTGACGGTCTGGAATCCCGTGGAGTTTGGCTTAAACGTCTAGCGACCATCTCCTACATTGCAGTTGGGGGTGTGACTCCTGCAAGACCGAGGTAATCCTCAAGCGGTGCAATGTGAATTGACAGTCCATTCTTGATGTGAAACATGTCTGTTTATTGCTTCCCACCGTCCTCACGGATTGGTGGGGCTTTTTTGGATATATGAGAATATCCTTGGCCGAGCGTGTAGCCGTCTTCCTTGATTATGAGAACGTGCACTCGTTGAGACGGCGATGCTCAGAGAGTACGACGCAGCAATTATTTTCAGTGGTGACACAGATTTGCTTCCTGCCATCGAACTTGCCTATCGTCGGACTGAGCCAAAAATCGAACTCGCCTGTTGGTCATCGGCGAAACCGCTCTGGTTTTCCGAAGGTTTGAATATGGAACCACCTACGCGGGATCGTAGGGTTGGGTCCCTAGTTCGACGTCCCACCTGCCGCCGAATGGCAGAAGGTCGACGATTGAGACGCTCTTGACGCTCTTTTCGCCCACACCTGTGGGAAGCAGTACTCGTATCGTGGGGTAGTAGTCGAAGAGCACCTGACGGCATCGACCGCAGGGTCCAACCGGCCCGCGGTCTTGATCTCCTACAGCGACGATGGTCTCGAGCGACCGTGCCCCATGTGCAGCTGCGACACCCAGCACCACGAGTTCGGCACAAGGGCCGCCCGTGAAGTGGTGCAGATTGATGGCTCCGAATATCCCGCCAGTGATGCTTCGCACTGCAGAACCCATAGTGGAGATGGAGTCGTCCCCGTTCCGATCCACAATGTCTCTTGCGTGGGCAATTAACGCTAGGTCAGCGTCTGAAAGATCGCGTGGGTCAACCATGAGTCGGATGATATCCCAACGGGCTAGCGGTCGTAGACTTCGCGACGGCGTGTGGCTGTCAGTCAGCTGCGGATGAAATCAAAGAGCAGCGCGAAGTCTCCCTTGTCCGCTGCCCGTAAGGCCTGGAGATACCTCTCACGTACACGCCCTGCTGTGACGAGTTCAGCACTTCCCCAGGTGAACGGGGGCTGACCAAGCGCGCGGATCAGATAGTCCGCATGTAGCCGGGCGTGCCTTCCATTTCCATTTGCGAATGGATGAATGGTCACCATTGCGTGGTGCATGCGCGCTGCAATTTCATCATCCGACCAGCGAGAGGCGTGTGGTTCGCACCATGTTTGGACATCTTCGACGAGTGATCTCACGCGCACACCGATGGTGGTGGGATTTACGCCCACATTTTTTTCGCTCGTGCGGTAGGTACCGGCCCAGGTCCAGACATCTCCGAACATTTGCTTGTGGAGTCGTCGGACGAATAAATCGTCCAGGATAACTTGCAGCAAACCGTCACGACGTGCTTTCTTGAGTTGGCGATAGGCCTTTGCGATGTTGGCCGCTTCTGCTTCATCAAGTTCACTACGTATGGTGATGTAGGTCGGGCGTAATCCCTCGATCTCATCAGGGTCGAGGGAAGTATTTCCATCCTGGCCCCCGACCAAGATGAGCGGATCAGATCTCATTGCGCCACAGGCGTGGAGAGTCGATGAGTGCGTCGATGTCCTTCTGCAAGGCGGCGACTTCTGTAAAACGCACTGGCTGTCCCTCCAGAGCCATGGTGTGTGTGACAGGAGCAAAGTCGCGAAGGGCTACATCGCCAGCCCGTTCGCGCACCAGTTGTTCGAGTTGGCCACTGTCTCGTGGCCGCAGGGCATAAACCAACTCGCAACCCATGGCTGCTGCTGCTCGCTCGAGAGTTTCCAGTCTGATGGTGCCAGCCCGCTCAGACGCCTCGAGAGCCACGACACTGGGTTGCGCGATCTCCATACGGTCGGCGAGATCCCGAGTGCTCATGCCAAGAGCATCTCGAATTGCCCGTACCCACCCCTTGGGTGGCGGGTACGACTCCATGGCATCAAAGGCGGCGATTTTGGCATCAAGCGCATGTCTCGCCGCGGACCTACCTTTCACGACGACCACATCCCACCAAATCGCATCCTAATTTCGATAGACTAAAGACTATCAGATATAGAAGAATCGATCAACTATAATCTATCAAAATACCACAGATCGATAGGTTGCAGGCTATCGTTAGGCTCATCATTCATATACCGCAATCTATCAATGTCCTGTTGGCGAGCTGAATCGGCCAGGCTCGATCGGACGAAGTCGCTGACCAGTCGACATCGGTGTACCAGGCCTACCGGTCCGGACAGCCCGCAGGAGGTGTCCTGCTTCAACGTCTAGCGGTCGTAGACCTCACGGCGGTGCGCCACTCTCAGCACCAGGACGAGTAGCTGGTCGTCCTCTATAGCGTAAACAATTCGATAATTGTCCACCCGCACGTGCCATCGTCCATGTTCGCCACCGCGGAGCATTTTTGCTGCCGGTGGTCGAGGATCAAGCGTAAGGAATTCGATCACACCAACAATGCGTAACTGGAATGGCTTGTTGATCCTGGTTAAAGCCTTAGCCGCTGAGGATGAGAACTCAATCGAGTAAGTCACGCTAAGCCGAGGTCTGTCTTGACCTGCTCCCAGGGAATCGTGTGGGAGTTAGCCATGATTTCAGCCATTGCTACATCGGAGGTGGAGAGATCCTCGGTGTCCTCTAAAGCCTCCATGATCCGTTCGTACTCGGCAGGACTCAGCACTACGGCCTGCCGATGGCCGTGCTTGGTCAGGAAGACTGGTTGGTGGGAGGCGGTCTCGACGAGCTCGCTGAACCGGTCGCGAGCCTCGGTGACGGGTATCTCCATGGCCATGAGGGAATTGTACGTTTCTCACAATAAAATGTACAAATCGAACCAGCGGGATCTTCAAGGATCTTGCGTGCGCAAGCATATGCATGGCAAAATGATCGAAACGAGCGGGCGCTCGAATTGATCGGGAGAGAGTTATGGCTAACAACTCGGCACAGGTGGAAGATCGTACGTACCTTCCCGAACCAGAGGTCGCGATTGTGGTCGACTTTTTCGCGGCACAAAAGGCGCGGCGCATCGGTAATCTTGAACCGTTACCCAGGTTAGTGGCGGCAGATGGCACGGAAGTGGCCCTGCCTGGCCAGGTTCACGAAATATTGCTCCAAGTAGTCACGGCGATGAAAGCCGGACTCGCGGTCACGATTGCACCGCATCAGCTCACTCTGTCGACGCAAGAGGCAGCCGATCTGCTTGGAGTTGCCCGGACAACCTTGGTAAGACTGCTCGAGTCCGGAGCGATTCCCTTCGAAAAACCAAGTCGGCACAGGAAGATCAAACTGGTAGATCTACTTGAATACCGGGTGCGGCAGCGGAGCCGGGCGGAAGAAGCGCTGGCTGACATGGTCGCTGACACCGAACGACTAGGACTCTACGACACAGATCCAGAAGCTGTTCGAGTGGCTCTCAAGGCGGTAAGGGCCACTCGATCGAGTCGTTGAGCCATGGCTTTTAGCGCGTTTCTGGACACCTGCGTCTTGGTACCGAGCCGCCAACGTGATGTTCTCCTCCAAGTGGCCTTAGGTCGCATATTCCGACCGTTATGGAGTTCAGAAATAATTCGCGAGTTGGATTACACGCTTCGCAGACTCAATAAAGAGAGAGGAGCGGCGACGGAGGAGACAGACGCCTACCTGGCGCGACTTCACCAGCAGATGGAGAGCTCCTTTCCGGACGCGGTCGTAACAGGCTGGGAGCAGGTCATGGGCACCATTGACCTGCCGGATCCCAATGATCGCCATACCCTCTATTTACTCAAACCCCTGATGAGTTCTTATTGGACTCTCTAGATCTCGACTATAAGACCGTTGTCGCGGCAGTTAAGCAGGTTGCGGCACGCAGCGGTCGAAATGGACCAGCACTGTCTCCGTTGCAGGTCGCGGGCCATCTGGAACACACATCAGCGCCCAAGTTTGGTACTGCAATCAGCGAAATCTTTGGTTAACCAAGACCCAACTCGTCTCCGGCGGTTCGAACGTTGCCGCCAGGGAGTTCGATCATTTTTTACCTTGGAAAGACTAATCAACGTATAAGCACAGGTCAGCGTGGCGGAATCGTCGAGAACTGAGACTAAATGCGGCGGCGGAGCGTTGACCATTGACCGTCTAGAATAGGCATACATTCTGCGCGCATCTTCATCGCGTGATCACCTAACGTCAGGGGCTCCATGTCTTCACTACGTCACGACCTACGCAATGTCGCGATCATCGCGCACGTAGATCACGGTAAGACGACCCTGGTTGATGCCATGCTCTGGCAATCCGGTGCCTTCGCCGCCTATAAAGAACAGAGTGAAGGCCGTGAACGGGTCATGGACTCTATGGATTTGGAGCGCGAAAAGGGCATCACGATCCTGGCCAAGAACACCGCGGTGCAGCGTGGCGAGCACACCATCAACATCATCGACACTCCTGGCCACGCAGACTTCGGTGGCGAGGTGGAGCGCGGCCTCGAAATGGTCGACGGAGTTCTCCTTCTCGTCGACGCGTCGGAAGGCCCTCTGCCACAGACTCGATTCGTCCTTCGCAAGGCGCTCGAGAAGAACCTGCCCGTCATTTTGGTGATCAATAAAGTCGACCGACCCGATTCTCGGATCGCCGAAGTCGTCGACGAGACTTATGAACTCTTCATGGACCTTGACGCCACCGCGTCTCAGATCGAGTTTCCAATCGTCTACACGTCCGCCAAAGCAGGGCGGGCGTCACTCAATCGTCCCGCAGATGGCGGGATGCCTGATGAGAAGAATCTCGATGTTCTTTTCGACGTCATCCACAAGACAATTCCGGCGCCTGCCTTCATTGAAGGTGCTCCATTGCAAGCACACGTCACCAACCTCGACTCTTCTCCTTACCTCGGACGACTCGCACTCTGCCGAGTTCGCCAAGGCACGATTAGAAAAGGCCAGATGGTTACCTGGTGTCGGACCGATGGCTCGATGCAGAAAGTAAAGATCTCAGAACTGCTTATGACTGAAGGCTTAGAGCGCGTTCCTGCTGAAGAGGCTGGCCCAGGAGACATCATCGCTGTGGCCGGTATCGCAGAGATAACTCTTGGCGAGACTCTTGCCGATTTAGAAAATCCGATAGCGCTTCCGTTGATTATCGTCGATGAGCCTTCAATCTCGATGACCGTCGGTATCAACACGTCGCCACTTGCGGGCAAGAGTGGAAAGAAGTTAACTGCACGGTTGGTAAAGAATCGGCTTGATGCTGAATTGGTCGGAAACGTTTCGCTCCGCGTCCTCACAACCGATCGCCCAGATACTTGGGAAGTTCAAGGTCGAGGCGAATTGCAACTTGCGGTGCTAGTAGAAATCATGCGTCGCGAAGGTTTCGAGTTGACCGTCGGCAAACCGCAGGTGGTTACCAAGATGGTTGACGGAAAACTGCACGAGCCGATGGAAGCGCTTACCATCGATGTACCTGAAGACTATTTGGGTGTCGTTACCCAGTTGATGGCACTGCGCAAGGGTCGCATGGAGCAGATGGTCAATCATGGAACCGGCTGGATCCGCATGGACTTCAGGGCCCCATCACGTGCGTTGATCGGATTCCGCACCGAGTTTCTTACCGAAACTCGAGGCACTGGACTGCTCCACCATGTCTTTGATGGCTATGAACCGTGGCACGGGGAATTGCGCACCAGGCCAACAGGTTCGCTCGTCGCAGATCGACTCGGGGTTGTTACCTCATACGCGCTCTTCACTATTCAAGAACGCGGTGCGATATTCGTATCCCCGGGAGACGAAGTCTACGAAGGCATGATCATCGGTGAGAATGCTCGCTCTGAGGACATGGACGTAAATGCTTGCCGCGAAAAGAAACTCACGAACATTCGTTCTGCAACTGCCGACGAACTAGAGCGTCTAATTCCGCCGAGATACCTCGGGATGGAACAGGCGCTCGAATTCTGCCGCGAGGATGAGTGCATCGAAGTTACGCCAGCAACTGTGCGCGTGCGCAAAGTCGTACTCGATGCCAGCATTCGTGCTCGCACAACTGCGCGTGCCAAGAAGTCCAACTGACTAAAGCAATAGTCGTCGCGGCGGCGATCCTTCGAGCAGATGGGTCGCTGTTGGCGGCCAGACGAATCGGTAACAGTGCTGGCTTCTGGGAATTACCAGGCGGCAAAGTCGAGGATGGGGAAAACCCACTCGATGCACTGTCGCGTGAAATAGTCGAAGAACTTGGCGTTCGCATTTCTTTTGAGGAATCTCAGGCCATCGAAATCGGTGACGGCTTCGTCATCGATGGCGACCGAATACTTCGGGTCTATAAATGTGTGCTCGCTGACGAAAGCCAGATCCCCATTGCTAACGGATCCCACGATGAAATTCGTTGGCTCCGCGTCGACGAGTGGCTTGATATCGAGTGGCTGCCAGCGGATCGCGAAGCAGTCTCGTTCTTACGGTCTATTACCAATACCTGATACTCGAGTCGAATGGGTCCTCTACCGGTACGTGGTCACTTAACTTTCGGCTCTGTAGCAACTATTTTGCTAGCCCCATTCGTCAACAATAATCCAACCTTTGGTTGGAATCTTGGCGAACGTCACAAAACTGTTGGTGCCGCCAGTTACCCGATCTGGCTGATGTTTAACTGCCACTTCAATCGCTTGCGTCGCTGACGTTGGTACCTTGCCGACATACGCCATCTGCCGACCATCAGAGTAGAGACATATGTGTGGTGCGACAGATTCGGCTCGCGCGTCAACCACTCCAGTGATTTGGCTGAGAATTGAAACCGGCGCCAGATCGGCATATTTGTCTTTAATTAGCGTCAGGACCTCTGAGGGCACTTTTGCTATGGGCCGTTCCGCGACCATTTGACATGCCATCACCTCTGGCATCTTCACGCCCATTATAGCTAATTTGTATAGCGCTACTGCACGGAAGCCCATCACATTTGCAGGTGATGGCGACATCACTGGAGCACCAGGCTGCGTCCAGAAAGTCAGCAACATCATTCCGTCGACACTTGTAGATGTGGCATAGCTGTGGGTGGGTCCATTTGTAGCTGTAGTCGCCGACGCACCAGGGTCACCGGGAGTCAGTCCGGTGAGATCGCTAGTTCGGTCTCCACCAGTCATGCAGAGTTGAACTGCTGAACTGAAATAATTCGGTGGAGCTATAACACCTGTAACCCAACTAACACTGGCCTGCGCCCCAGGTATGTCATTTGCATAGTTGAGCGCATGAAGTCCGGTGAAGATAATCTTCTCGCGGGTAAAGCATTGAGCGAGTTGCTTATTGGAATCTGAGGTAATCCGCCACAGGTGCCCCTCAGAAGTTGGTATCGCACCAACGGGTACTTCTATCACACCTGGTACGTCCGGGACATTTGTATTGACACTCGCGCTGGGAGTAGCGCTGGTGGTGGCTGAGGTACCACTGCGATTGCTAGCCATCACGTAGATAACGGCAAGGATCAGTAAACAACTCGCAATCACTAATAACGCTACGTGATTGATCAATTTCCTCATCAACCCGCCTCCATTAGCAAGTCTTGCAGTCTCAGCTATTCGCACTCTAGGACCAGGCTTGACAGGAGAGTCTGCCTAACCTGACTAGAAACATCTAACGGATGCGTCGCCGATTCCACTGTGACAGGCAGCCCACGGGAATGTGGAGCATGGACTGCCTATCACACGGATCGCCCTGTTAATACGTAACCAGCGTTGACGCATACAGATATGCCGAATAAGACCAGGCGATGGATTTATATGGAACGTTCAGAGCATCCTTCGTGTGGCTCGTGATGCAAATAGGGTTAGGGGTAGTGACGATGGCGATGTGATCGAAAATGCCATCGTTAGTCCAGTCGTAGTTGATTATGTCCGCAAAGCCCATACCCATCTCTGACGATGAGTAACCCCTCCCTGAGGCGATGAGCCAGTTACGCAATCCTATATTGTTGACCCAGGCATACGTGTAGGGCGACCAAGTGCCGTCCGTTGGATAGCCGCCTGCGGTAAAGCACTGCGAAACGAAGTTCGCACAATCAGTAGGCGTAAAATCACTGTAAAAAGCGTTCCGCGCACTGCCCCCCCAGGTCATGGCGTAATCAACGGCTGACGCATAGTAGAAAGTACGACCAAGAAGGTTTTCGGTGGACAATTGTGGTGTACCAGCACGCAAAAGACCTGAAGGTGGTTCTACCATCAATTGAGACAGGTTGGCGATTGACGTCTCAACATAATCGGGTGAAGGGCCTCCGAGTGCAACGATGGGTTCCTGGTATCCATCCTTGGCAACAAGCCAACCTTGACTCGTGCCAAACCCAGAGGTGGTGAGTTGGAAGTCTGGGATATTTAGACCATATTTCTCGGGGAATCGCTGAACTAACGCCTCCTGTTCTGAGGTGCGATGCATGAGCACGAGAGCGGGTCGCCACTGAACGCCAGTCCAATCTCGAATCGATAATCGTACTTGGCCACTAGTAGCAGAACAATCAAGAACCGTTACATTTGACGAGATGTTTTCGATGACCCCATTCCACGCCGAAGGATTGCCGAGCGCACCCAAACTGTTGAAACGATTCTGCTCAAATTCGATCAAGCGACGGCTATCCGGATACACCCATTTTGATACATCCGTGAATGCGTTACTAGTTGTTACTGATGTTCGCGATCTCAGATACGAAATCGCCGCCGATGTAGCAGCGGCAACATCTCCTGAACTTTGAAATTGTCCCGGAGCCACCCCCAGAGCACTGGCGCGATCTGCCCCTGCCACGAGACCAAGAGCGACACCTCCAGCGGAAGCGAGCAAAGAACGTCGACTCAGTGACTTACTTATGGGAGAACGATCAAACTCCATGATGCCCTCCTCGACATATAGGTTGACTCTTGCAGTGAATACCATTTCGCAACCTCGGTCAATACGCTGGTAGCGATTTTCTTTTGGTTGTTCTAACAAAACCGCTACTTCGATGTCAGCCTCACCCCCATTTGGTGGACACCAGGTTATCCGGATTGAAGGTTGTCTTCTTCCTTCACACCGTCGTGTTGCCGAAAATCACATGGACGCCGCCGGACGGCGAGTAGTTTAAAGATACGAGCAAAGTCACGGCCTACGCGATGTCCACTGATCCCAAGTTCACGTCGATTTGGGCCACGCGTAACACTGCGCAAAGGTTTTGTTCGTGGCTGACGGTTGCTCCAACTACGACTGGTCGAGTGACTCAAGCCGATTGCGAAGACGAAACGTCCATTCGCCAACTGCATCAGCATTACCTCGTCGCGCACCCTCCCAATCATCGACGTTGATCCATGAAATTTCCGTAGGGGTTTCGGGCCAACGGGGTATCAGATGCACATGTAGATGTGGCACTGCGTGTCCGATGCCAGCAAGGTAAACCGGTTCTGCGCCCTCCGCTTTCAAGGTGGCGCTGAGTTTCGAAATCGCCACACCCATCGCCGCGGCTTCATCCGGATCAAGTTCTGCAAACGACGGGACATGTCTGCGTGAAGTCACGAATAGGTAGCCGAGATAAGGTTCAAGTGCTTGAGGCATCGGTGGGCAGTGGAATGCGATGACGTGATCGTTAGCGATCAAGTGGCCGCCGGGAATCGAGACTCTGCCATCGTGCTCTTGGCAGATAAGGCAATCAACCACATCGGGTTGGCTCATACCAGATCATCTCTCTAGGGCGTGGCGTACGCTACCAAGATTCTCTAGTGCGGCTTCGGCGTTGGACTTATATACGCCGGAAACGAGATCGCTAGTAATCTTGCGATGTTAGAAATTTCTACGGACGTGCAGTCACCCGGTCTTGCCAGGATCTTTTTGATTCCTCGTCCATTAATCAGGATTCCATCAACTTCTGTTGGTGCCATAAATAGTGGCCACTTTGCGTAGAAGAACGCGAGAACCCCCATGGTGCGGATATTGCTACCTGACTCCATTAATGCCCACGTTACTGCTGCAACCTGTTTTTTCAATCCGTTAACCAAGTTGGTGCAATTGCGTGATCCAACGCATAACGCAGGGGATTTACTGGAAAGGAATCCACCAGGGCGCATGACTCGCACAGAGCCTTGGTAGTTCTTTGCGTCGATGACGTATACGCCGGATCGGGTCACAGCTATATGGTCGATATTTGCGCGCGACCTCGGAATTCGTCGGTCATGAAGAGTCACAAAGTTGTATTTGGTTGCAAGTTTCTCCAGACATTTGCCGACATCAGCTTCTCCCTTCGCACCTTTCCTCCAGGGACGTGCCGAGGGGGGATCTTTCCTTAGCGCAAGGAGAGCACCGCCGATTCTGGGATATTTCTTTCGGAATCTCCTCTCATAAGAACTCTTTTCCCACTCGTACTTTGCTCGTGCCGATGCTCCGGGAGTGCCATGATCGATCTCTGTCTCTTTCGCAACCGATGCTTCAGGGCTATCTGATGAATGTTCAATGCAGTGGACTTTCCTGAGAGTTGGACTCCATAACGCGGCTGATCCTGAGGTCAGATGAGCGCCACAATTATCACAGATATCGTCGTATCGAAGTAGCAATGACTTCCATGTGCGTTCCACGAATAACACGATACGACGCGGTTGCGTTTTGCGATAGAGAGTCGTGGCAGAGTTTATCCGAGGTGGCGTTTTAGGAATTCCACCTGCAATAGAAGGAGATTCTCTGCCACGTCTTCTTGCGAAGCCATATGCGT
>JGI1356J14229_10000450_pt1 | contig 39605 bp, 47 predicted proteins | sample Subgrocontami58m_FD_14229 | JGI IMG/M metagenome (IMG submission 14229) | reverse complement strand
TGGACGCTTTCGCTTTGCGAAAGCTCTCGCCACCCCGAAGGGGGCGACCCCCGGCTCGCCAGCCACTGGCCTGCCGCTGCACCGCAGTAGCCGTTTAGTGGTGCGCTGGGGGAGGGTTGTTCCTTCGGACACAATTTGCGCGAAGCGCAAATGTGCATTTGGCTCAAAGCCAAATTGCACCCCCAGAGCCTTTCCGAAGGAAAGGCGTCGCACCATAAAAACCGTTAGAAACTCTACTTAGCAAAATGACAACCTTCTTCAAGGAATACGACATACGCGGATTGATTGATGAGGAGCTTAATGACGAGACTGCTGAACGGGTTGGAAGGGCTCTGGGCACTTTTCTTGAAGGAGAGACTGTTCTTGTTGCGAGGGATATAAGGCATTCTTCAAAGAAGATTCAGCCTGCATTTGTCAAGGGTCTCATTGAAAGCGGCTGCAACGTGACTTTCTTAGGTGAGTATGGCAGCCCTGTTCTGTTCTTTAATTGCTGGGAGCAGAAAAAAGAGGGAGCTATGATTACTGCTTCGCACAACCCTGCGGTTTACACTGGCTTCAAGTTTGTTGAAAAGACAGGCTGCGCCTACGTTGACCAGTACATGGAGATTAAGCGGATTTATGAGAGCGGGAAGTTCAGGAAGAGCAGCAGCAAGGGCAAATACGGTGAGATTGACGGCTACGTCCCCTACCGTGATTATCTTAAGTCAGTAATAAGCCTTGGCAAAGACAACAGCAAAGCCATTGCAGTCGCAACAGAGTGCCTCTACGCCTCTGCAGGCACAATTATCCCCAAGCTTTACGAGGAGCTTGGGCTTGAAGTTCTGCCTTCACATTGCGTTCCGAAGCCCGACTTCAACAATGAGAGGCCTGAGCCAAAGGGCGCTAATCTGCGCGCAATGGCGAAGATTGTAGTTGACAGCAATGCTGCTTTCGGCGTTGGCTTTGACGGCGACTGCGACCGCTCAGTATTTATAGACGACAAGGGGCGCGAGATAAACGGAAGCGTTGCCGCAGCAATATTCATTAATCACATTATGCCTCATAGCAGGGGCAGAAGCGTAGTCATGACTGTTGACTGCAACTCTGAGCTTAAGCCTCTTGCTGAGTCTTTTGGTGGAAAGCTGGTCTGGAGCGAGGTTGGGCACGGCTTTATAGGCAGGAACGTTTACAATCACAAGGCGGTGTTCGGAGGGGAGATGAGCTCGCACTTCTGGTTTGAGCATTACCCTTTCTCTGACGGCTTCATTGCAGGGCTGAAGATGGCTGAGCTTCTGGCTAGCACGACCAAAAAGCTTTCGCAGCTCGTTGACGAAGTAAAGTTCGCGCCTATGCTCAAGGAATACGTAAGCTGTGAAACCAACGAGAGAAAGGAAAAAGTCAAGGATGCCCTTGTGCAGCGTTACAAAAAAGAGCAAACAAACGCAACGCTTACTAGGGACGGAATAAAGTTTTTCCTGAACGACCTTGAATGGGTTCTGATAAGGAAGTCAAACAACATGCCCGAGGTATGCCTCGTTATTGAGGCAAAGAATGAATCGCGCCTTAAGGAACTGCACAGCAAGTACAGGAAGGTGGTTGATGATGCGATTGCCGCAGAAGAATAGGAGCCAGACTAGTCTTAGTCGGTTTTCAGTTTTTCAGTGCGCGTATTCAGCCCTAAGTAGGTAAACACTCGTTCCATAAATACCGCCCAAAGGATTCCCCTTATCATCCACCTCATCCCCCAAAAATGCGCCAGCACTGGACGGTCTCACGGATACTCTAATCTTGTATTTTTTCCCATTATCAACAGTGTCCCCATCATACCCCTGTCCTGATTGTGTAGGGGCGGTAACCGCTTCTAAGTTTTGTGTTCTACCCCCTGTATCGCAGGTGAAGTAAAATACTTTTACACTTTTTCCAAATGGAGGTTTTGTTGCATCTTGTGCCGTAAGCACAGCTTCCCCTGTAGCAACGCAGTTTTCCAGTGTCATTAACCTGCCATCCTTTCTTGAAGGGCTGCAGCCAGCAAGAGCAGCGGCGGTTAGTAAGGCGGTTACAGCATACATTATCTTGGGGACGAATTGTTTCATGATGAGCGATAATCAGCACCCATATTAAAATCTTTCTATTTTAACCACTAACCAGTAGAAGATATTTCGCGGTTATTCGTGGCAAGCATTAAATACCCGCATCAGGTATATCGTCTTAAAATGCCCCTAATCATAGTAAAAGCCCAGGTGTCTGAGCTGGTGAAAACGCTGTCAAAGGAGAAAGGGCTCGGGATTGACAACGTAACCTCTGACTTTATGCCTGCTTTGGACAAAAAAGTAAGGCAACTTGTTGACAAAGCCGTGATGCGCGCAAAGGACAACGGAAGAAAGACGTTGATGGCACGGGATATTTGAGCAGGCAGTCAGCCGGATTTTCCCAGCAGCGCCCTTTTGAGCCCTATTATCCTTTCCTCTATGGTGAGAAGCCTTTCGTTAAGCTCGGCGCCTTGCTGCCTCTTTATCTGCATTAGCTGCTTTTCAAGCTGTCTTATCCTCAAAGCGACTTCTGCCTTTACCGAGGCTTCTTCTTTAGAAACAGCTTTTCTGAGAGTTTTCCATTCCTGCTGCCATCCTGTTTTCTTCGCAGCAGCGCTTAAGTGCCTGAATATGTGCCTTAACCTTGTCATCTTGTTTTTTATCTGTAATACTTGGTTGCAACTAATTCGTAATACTTGAATGCGGCTCTTTCTCCTATGCCGAAAGTTGTATCGTGTAACAACTGCATGGGCAAGGACATTGGCGGATGGGCTCTTTGCTCATATTTTATTGCATCTTCCAGGTTGCCGTCATAGCGTGTCATCGTTGATGCGACACGCACAACCCCAATTATCTGTGTTGAAAGAAAAATTCCAGAAACTGCTATTGCTGTCCAAGCTAAATCCTTGTTTAGTGTCATCTTCCGAACCCGAATATTCCTTTCTTCTCCTTGGGCTTTTCGTCTTCCGGGAATTCAGGGAGGTCAAGCTGCATAGATATTTCCCTTGCCTGCTGTATCGGGGGTGGGAACATCTCGTTTCCCGGCTGCTCTGGCTGGAACTGCGGCCTTATTGGCGGCATTGGCTGCATCGTGGGTCTTGCATCAACTGTTTGCTGGACTTGCTGAATGCTTGGCATGCTTATCCTCGGCTCTATTCTCTGCATAGGCGAAACGATGGGCATTGGCGCTCTTCTTATCTGCCTTGTCTGGCTGCCTGCGGGGTCTGCATGCCTTGATATCCTTGGCAGGTGCTCTTTGTGCAGTTCAAGCAGACCTAATATGCCTCTTGCTATGTCTTGGTTCTGCTTTATCAGGATGTCCAGTTTCTGCCCAAGGCCTGAATCTGCCTCTGTGTGTATGTCCGCGCTTGCTGTCCTGAACAGCGTTATCAGGCTTTCAACTGCTTTTGTGAGCTTGTCTATTGACTCCTTTACGTCTTCGTTTGGAGAAATATCCAACTCAATGTCTTCATCAGGCATAGTCATAACCCCTTTTGGGAAAGTCTTGGCACGCCGGTTATAAATAGGTTTCGCTTTTTTTTATTGTAAATCTCGGGTTTAATGCCCAGCCTTATTTCCAACAATCAAATTGTTCTCTTAATCCACCTAATTTAGGTATGCCAATGTCGGCAGAAATCATGCATTCTCCGTTTGCCTCGGCTAAAATTTCTACCGGAGAAAGAATTTTGCTTCTTCCAAGAGTTTCTTCAGAATGCGCATCGCAAAGGACAAGATAAATCTGGTTTTCATGGGCTCTTGCCTCAGGATAACCAAAGTAAGGCGTTTTATTTGGTTTTGGCTTATCATACCAATATGATGGGCAAAAGATGATTTCAGCGCCGCTTACGGCCAGCGTTCTTACATCATCAAAAAAAGCGATATCCCAGCAGTTGATAACACCAATCTTTCCAAAGTCAGTATCTAAAACTCTGTTTGCTGTTCCAGGAGTAACGCCTTCTTCAACACGCCAGAGATGTCTTTTCTGATAAGTATGAACCAATCTTCCATCTCTGTTTATAACATATATTTCATTGAAAGTTCTGCCCCCTCTTTGAGCATACCCTCCAATAATAGACCACATTCCCAAAGATGCGGATTTATTCCCGATGCTTTCAAGGCAGCTTTCAAGCTCAGCATAAGTAGGCTTAAGCTGGTGTGTCAGGCTTAGTTCAGGAAAGCAGGTAATATCGCTGCCCCGGGCAGAATCCATATATTCCTGAATCCTTCTTACATTTTCATCAATAGACAATGGATTGATTTCCATCTGAATTGCTGATATTCTGACCATGCCGCATAGATAATCAGAATTTGCTTATAAACGTATGTCCAATTACGGGTTTTATTCATGCCCGTACCAGAAAAGCAGTTCCTTTTTGTCCTCTAGCCTGCAGAACCCGAACCTTGTGAACTGTATTATGCTGCCTTCCTTCAGCTTGGCTGCTTCTGATTCTGAAAGCCCTGTTATCTTCTTTGCATCAGGCATCATTACCTTTGCCTTCACTGCATGCTCTTTTGGCAGCCAGTGTATTATCTTCTTTCCTTCCCCCCTGAACTTCTCATACTCAATGCTTTCGAACAGCAGCTTTTTCCCTTTCTTCCTGAAGTTGAGGCAATCCATGAGTCTTATTAGTTCGTTTTCCGTTATTCCGTCAAAGTCTTTCTTCTCTATGTAAAACTTGTCGTGCACCTTGTAGTTCCTCACTCCCCTTTTGGTGTCTGTGGGATGCATCTTTATCTCTGCCGTCTGCTCCGGAGCGCCTTCCACGGTTATCTCCTGCGGTTCTTTTACAAAGAAGTACCTGTCCGCCTTCATGTCCAGGATTTTCCTGTTTATTGCCGCTATTACTGTGAAGTCTATGTTTGTCTGAGATGTTGAAAGCCCTGCCTCAACAGCAAGTTCGTGCAGTGTTTCTGTCTGTATGCATCTTTTTTTCAGCGCTGTAAGGGTAACAAGTCTTGGGTCGTCCCACCCTGTGTATTGTCCGCTTTTTATCATATCCCTAATCTCCCTGCCCTTGGTTATTGCTCCGGTTACGTTGAATCTGCCGTACTGGACAACATGCTGCTTTGGAAGCCCCAAAAGGTCTTTTATGCAGTCCTGTAGTTCTATCCTCATGCTTCCGAACTCTATGCTTCTGAGTATGTGCGTAACCCCGTAGCTTCCGTCTTCAATTGCGTTTTCAAAATCATAGAGGGGCCATGCACAGTATTTCTTCTTCTGTAAATAATGCTCCTCATGCGTTATCCTGAATATTGCAGGGTCCCGCATCGCGTGGTTTTGGCTCTGTATGTCCCCTGAAAGGCGGAGTATGCATTCGCCTTCCTTATATTTTCCCGCAAGCATGTTCTTCCATTCGTTCATGTTCTGTTCCTTGCCCTTTGCCCTGCATCCGCACAGCTCGCCTTTGTGGCGCATCTCTCTTATCCTTTCCTTGCTGCAGAAGCACACGTACGCCTTCTCAATGCTTATCAGCTTCTCTGCGCATTCATAGAACTTGGGCATGTCATTGCTCACTGTTATTGTCTTGTCAGGCAGTATCTTAAGGTAATTCCTTATCTCGTCCTCCATTGAGGCGACGTATTCCTTTCTTGCCTTTGCAGGATTGGTGTCTTCAAACCTCAGCAGGCATTTGCCTTCATACTTCTTCGCATACAGGTAGTTTATTATGAAGCTGAACGCATGTCCTATGTGCAAATATTTTGACGGCTCAGGGGGAATCCTTGTAACCACTTTTCCCATGACTGCGCCTTTCAGCTCGGGCAAATCCTTTTTCGCGCCTTTCTTTTTTCCCAGCAGTTCAGGTGCAATCTCTTCCAATTTTCTTTTCTGTTCTTCAATGCCCAGCTTGTTGACTTCTGCAATGATCTTCGCGATCTCTGCAGCGAGCTCCTTTATCTTTTCTTTGAGCTCCGGCCTGTCCTTGAGCAGCTTGCCCATCACCGCGTTTTTGTCTGCCTTGCCGTTGAAGCCTGCCGCGTTCTGCAGCGCATATTTCAGAATGTCGTCTTTTGGCATGCTCATGCGTTAGAATCAGCTGCAAACATATTTAAATGTTTGCAGTTTATTTTTCCCCTATCTCGTTTTCAAGTTTCTTCAGAACCTTGTCAAGGGCGAAAAAAAGGTTTGCGTCCGCTACTGATGCGGTGTAGTGCTTTCCGTTGTCTATAACGAATCCGTGCAGCTCATACTTCTCTGACTTTTCGCGCTCGTGTATCCTTTTCATCTGTAGCTTGAGCAGCTCCAGTTTTTCGCATATCTCCGAGAACCTTCTTGCGTAGCTCCCAATTATTTTCTTGAGAATCACTGCCGAGCCTCCATCAAGCTCCTTGAATCCTGCAAGCTCTATGTTTCCGCCGAGAGTCACTGAGTCTTCTGCATCCATGTCTCTCTTTACTTCTGTGTTCGGTATAAAAAGTTTTTGCTTGTGTTAAGTGCAGTTGCCAAGTTTGTAATTAGCGATCATATCTTTCAGCCCTGTCGTAGGCAATTACGAGCATGTTTTTATTGTTTACCTTTTCAGCCAGGCTTAAAGCCACACCAATGCCTGCGCGTGTTGACCTGCCAAAATCATTATCCGCCACTATTTCGTCGTCCCAGCGCGGTAAAATGTTATGAGTGGATTTTCCTGTAAGTTGGCGGTAATGGTTGTCTGCTTCTTTATCGCTTACCAAAACAACATCATCAATAATCCTTTCGTCTATTGCCGCCCTTATGTGTGGGAACTCAAATCCTGTCTGAAGGCTGGTGCCTGATAGCCTGTGTCTTGGCAAAGTTCCGGGCTTAATCCCGAATGTCTGCTCGTAATTTCCCGGGTAAAGCATATCGTAAGCAACTGCTGACTGGAAATGTTCAAACGCAATTACCTTAATCCCGTTCCCCAAGTATGACCTGAAACTCCTTCCCGGACCCAGAACGCTTGAGCCGTTGCCTACTGCCGGAATAAAGAAATCAGGAACCATTCCTTCAGGCCACCAGCCCTGCACAAGTGTTTCCTCAGCAATCATCGCCAAAGCATCTAAAGTAGTCGTGTTTGGCTTTCCATATGTACTCATAGAATGGTTAAGCATGAAATAGCCCCTGTGCTGCTTCATGAAGTCCCTCGCAAAATCCCTGAGTCCGTTGACATATGTGTCCTCAGGAGTCCTGTATATGATTGCGCCTTGCTGCTCAAGCAGTCTGACTCTTGCTTCTTCAGCGCCGTAAGGAATGGCAACATGGCATGTATAATCCAGGAGCTTTCCAATAGCTGCAAAGGCAATTCCTGCATTGCCCGTGGTTGTTTCAAAAACATTCTGGCCAGGACTTATCTTGCCTTCATCCTCAAGGTGCCTGAAGAGATCGGAGTAAACCCTGTCGTAATGGCTTCCTGAAACCTTGCTGTCGCATTCAAGCTTTAGCCACAGCCTGTTGCCGTTTGGCAGCTCGGAATGCTTAACGAGAGGCGTTTTACCTATTCTTTCTTCAAGCGAGCGGTACAGCAGTTCCCTTTCTTGATTAAGCATTTTTGTCCACCGAAGAGTGGGAATACGCGTCCGTATAAATATCTATGTTGTCTTAAAATAAAACGACAAATTTTTATACTGGCGGAACTGCCCTGAATTTATGGCAGCAGCTATCAGCAAGGAGCAGGTCCTGCAGCAGCTCGGGCTTACAGAGGCAGAGGCACGGCTGTATATTACAATGCTTTCTTCAGGCGAGGCGACTGCAAGCGCTCTTGCCAAAAAGACAGCTACGAACCGCACGTTCACTTATGACCGGCTTAACAGGCTCGTGAATCTTGGGCTTGCAAGCCACATTGTCAAGGATGGGAAGCGCTATTTCAGCGCAGCAAATCCAAGCCAGTTTCTTGCCTTGCTTAAGGATAAGGAAGCTCAGCTTCAGGCAGTTCTTCCCCAGCTTGAGGCGTTAAAGTCAAAGCCGTCTCTGTCTCCGGGCGTGACTGTTTTCTCTTCCAAAAAAGGAGTCCAGGCTGCGCTTAACCTTGTGCTGAAGGAAAGGAAGCCTGTTTTTGTCCATGGCTCGCTTCTGGGTTTCCGCCGGGTTATGGGCCAGGGGTTTGATATCTGGAACCAGCGGCGTGCAAGGGCGAGGATAATGATGAAGGTTCTTACTCCGGAAGATGTCACAGGGCTGGAGCTTGCCCATGCTGAGGTTCAGGAGCTTGCAGATGAGGAAAAGGCTGCCACAGCAACGTTTACATTTGGAGATAAGGCGGTTATTGCATTCTGGTCAGAAGTCCCTGTCGCGATTCTTATTGAAAGCCGGGAAATTGCCAGGGATAACATTGCTTTTTTCAATTCTTTATGGAACAGGGATGTGAGGATTTATTCTGGTGTTGACGGCATAATAAAGGCTTTTTACGAGCTCATCGCAGAAAAAAACGGTTACTATCTTGGTGTTGGGTATTCGTGGGCGCTTGCCATGGTTTATGGCAAAAAAATAAGCGACAAGTGGCATGAAGTGAGGATAAAAAACAATGTGGACGCGCGGCTTATAGCTTATGATGACCTTAAGTCAGTAAGCTATTTTAGGGAGAGGTCGAAGGGCTGGAAAAAGTTCCATGCGAGATTCTTGAGCGAGGAGGTCTGCGGCCCTGCGTGCGTTACTGTTTCAAATAGCCTTATAGCCACGTTCATCTACACAGAGGGCAGCTTCAAGGTTGTTGTGAACAGGAACAGGGAAACAATCAATGCATATAAGAGGCACTTTGAAAGGCTGTGGGGTATGGCAGGGAAATAGTGCGGAACTACACTATTACTCCCAGCACGGCTTTTCCGAGAAGCGAGAACACGAGGAAGTTGAAGAGGAAGTTTAGTGTGAGGAAGTAAACTGTCTTCCATTTTGCCTCAAAGTCTCCTGCCAGAAGGTATAGCGGCGTTGATATGACTCCGAAGATTAGGACTCCTATTACGCCCAGCATGACTATGTTTATGCCCTGGAGATAAAAAGCCACGGCACCTATCACTGCTCTTGAGATTATGTACATGAAGGTGTTCATGTCCACTGCTGCGCTCACTATTTCAGATATAAGCGTCGTCACAGCCCCGAATACTGCGCCGATGAAAGGTCCGTATGCGATGCTTGTCATCACTGTTCCAAAAGTCACGAGCTCTATTGCTGAGGGAATCCTTATATACCGTTTGTATATTGTTGAGAACGACGCTGCTGTTCCAAGCACAGCAACAACTGCAAGCATCTTGAGGCTTACCTTGAGGAAGAACAGCAGGACTATCATTGCTGTAAGCATGAGGGCTGCCTTTCCTGTGAAGACGTATCTGGTCAGGTTCTTCGCCTTGTATGCTGCCCACGACAGAACATTGTCTATGCTTAAAAACTGTTTTAGCCCCATGTCCGCCCCTTATATTGGCGGATTAGCTCGGCAGGTTTAAAAGCTTTTTGCAAAGTCAGCGACAATAAATTATTTAAAGCAATCCCCGATTTTTGTCTTGTTTGCGGGCTCATAGCTTAGCCTGGCAGAGCGGTTGTCAGAATCTGGCCGAAGCTCTTAACCAACAGGTCGAGGGTTCAAATCCCTCTGGGCCCATTCATTTTTTATTTTTTTGAAAACATTTATAATTTGGCTGCAATTGTGATTCTTCATGGCAGAACGGGAAAAAAGTGGCAGCGATAAGGAAGAGTTCAATCTTTTCTGGGCTGACCAGCTCGCGCAGAAAATCATAACGCGGAATAAGTTCAGGTATTCTGATAAGGAAATCCCGAAGTTCAGGGAGTTTGTTGTCAAGACCTCTGCTTCTATTTCAGGCGTTCTCCATATAGGCAGGTTAAGCGATACTATTCGCGGCGCGTCTGTCTTAAGGGCTTTGGAGGATTCTGGTGTCAAGGCGAAGCTCATATGGGTTGCTGAGGACATGGATCCCTTGAGAAAAATCCCTGAAGGCGTTCCTGCAAGCTACGAAAAATACATAGGCATGCCTGTTACAGATATCCCTGACCCTGACGGCTGCCACGAAAGCTATGCTGAGCACCACAAGGAAAAGTATTTTGAGGTGCTGCACGAGTTTGTTTTTGTTGGAATGGAGAAGTTTTCCACAAGGGCTGAGTACAGGAAGGGCAGCTTCAGCCCTTACATAAAGAAAATACTTGAAAATGTTGAGGCGGTTAAGAAGATTCAGAACAAGCACAGGACTAATCCTTTGAAGAGAAACTGGAGTCCCTGGACGCCGATTTGCGAGAAATGCGGCAAAATAGTTACGGCGAGGGTCATTAAGGTGGAGGACGGGAAGGTTCATTACACGTGCAAGGACTACATCTTTGAGTCAACTACGGCAAAGGGCTGCAACTATAAAGGCGTTGACGACCCTATGAAGGGCAACGGCAAGCTGCTTTGGAAGAGCGAGTGGGCTGCTGAGTGGGCTTTCTGGAAGGTTTGCTGCGAGGGCGCGGGAAAGGAATACATTGTGCCTAACAGCGCTTTCTGGATTAATGCGGAGATTGTTGAAACTGTTCTTGACTTTCCTGCTCCTGAGCCGCTGTTCTACGAGCACCTGATGATTGACGGGACAAAGATGTCAGCATCTCTTGGCAATGTTGTTTATCCGCATGACTGGCTTCAGGTTGCAGGACCTCAGCTTCTCGCGTTTTTTTACAACAAGCGTTTAATGATGACGCGCAGCTTTTCGTGGCGTGATTTGCCGCAGCTTTATGACGAGTATGATGACGCTGCGAAGGTTTATTTCGGTTTGAAAAGCACTGGCAATGAGAAGGAGGATAGCCACATTAAGCGCCTGTACGGGGTTTCAAACGCCAAAGACAGTTTGGAAAAGCCGCTTTCAATGGGCTTCAGCCATGCTGCTATGCTCAGCCAGATTTTCAGCAGCGAGGCAGACATTTTCAGCAGCTTGAAAAAGACAGGGCAGTACCTGGAAGGTTTGGAAAAGGAAATCATCGGCAGGATAAAAAGGGCGGGGGTCTGGCTGAATAAGTACGCTCCTGATTCAGAGCGCTTTGTGCTTCAGGAAAGTGTTTCAGGCGAAATAAAGTCAAAGCTGGACGGCAAGCAGAAGGAAGCTCTGAGGCTTGTGGTGGCTGCTTTGAAGGAAAAAGAATGGCAGCAGAAGGAGCTTTTTGAGGAGTTCTACGAAATATGCAAAAAAACAGGTCTGGATCCGAAGGAATTCTTCAGGGCTGGTTACATGGTGCTGCTGAACAAGGACAGGGGTCCTAAGCTGGCTCCGTTCATTCTTGCCCTTGGAGAGAAGGCGTTAAGGTTGCTGGAGCAGGTTTAACCATCATCGCCAGCCATCAGGAGGGTTTCAAAAATGCTTAATTTTTCTATTTTTGTCCCGTGTCGCCTAATGAACTTTGTGAGAAAAATAGCCCGGGGTGGACTGCTGGCGTTTTTGTTAAAAGTTGGGGTTTTCAGGTATTAGCAAAGCCTGTGGCATTCCCACTCTTTGATTATCGTGATACCGTGGTCTCTAAAAATCAAATCATCGTAACCCCAAAAATGCTCATCTTCAGTTATAATGATTTTTGGGCCAGTCCATATGAATTCCTTTAAACCTGCCAGGATGCTGCAGTCGTCATCTTCAGGAATATTGGTATATCGGCCTGACTTAGCCTTTTTCAGAGATCTTTCGTTATTTTGAAAAAATTTCTTAATATCAGAGAAGTTAGCATTCTTTTTAATTTTATTCCACAAAGTCAAAGAATCAGTAAATCTCTTAAGGGAATCTATTACTTCTATTTTGAAAGGTTTTGGCAAAAATGGCACGCTTATGCCTGTTTCTTGGATTAGTTCGTCCGCAACTTTCATTATATTTTCATCAAACCTTTCACAAGGTACGAACCTGGAAGGAGATATGCCCATCATCTTTAAATTTAAAAGTAATCGAGTTATTTTTTCATAATTCCTTGATTTTAAAGTTTTTTCTGTGAAAAAAGGTAAGAATGCAGGCGGTATTTCAATAGCAAAAGAATGTAATATAGAGCAGTCATCGAGAGAATACAAATTACTCTTATTAACTGCCATTTTAAGTTACTATTTTTCTAAGGTCGGGATTATCAAGAGAAAAAACATATTTTTTCCTTGCAAAATTAGTAAAATATTGATAGTGTTTATTTATTTCCACACCATTTTTAACATCAGATCCCAATTGTTCTTTTATGAACGGAATTGTGATTTTTTCCAAGATGTAAAGGAAATAATAATCAATCATTCTTGAATCATAATCGTAGTCTCTATCTTCTAAATTCTTGAATCTTTTATCTTTCAAATACTTCGATAAGCTAAAACAATATTCGATTAAAGCGGATAAACGCAATTCAGTAAGATTATCCTCCTTCAATTGTGATGCGCTTTCGTTGAGGTCTAGCAAATCTATACAAACAGAATTTATTCTATTAACCAGTTTATGCCTATCCTCAGTATCTACCAGGAGTTTGCCATGCTCATCCTCAGAAATTTCGTCTGCAGGCAATATGCTAAGGGAATAAATTGACTCCTTTAATTGTTTAAATTCATCAGGATTCAAAATATTTAGTATTTTTTCTATTACCTGTTCAGAGAGTAATTTCCCCTTTTGCGTGAGTTTAAGTCCTTCATTGGAATGGCCTTTCCAATTATATTCATAAATTTCATAAAAATCAGTATTTTCACAATCAAGTTCTGCATTATACGATCCGTATTTATTAAGATCAAAATCTATATCTATCGGAATCATAAACAAATTTAATCTTGCGAGTAATTTATTCAATTTAGTTTTTGAAGAAATAGAATTATTTTTAGAAAAAGATAGAACCAAACTAATAGCCTCTTCTTTTGAAAGCAATATCATGGTAACTGCCCTTATAAGGAGATACTACCTTTATAAGGAGATTCTTGAGATTTATAAAGTTAATTGCAAATTCTTGAGTGACAAAAGTTGCTAAAAGGTCATTAATCTCATGCCAAAAGAAGCCCCAAAAGGACATCTAACGATAATTAAACTTTATTTTTGAAGCCTCGGAGATCAATTTTATCCTGACCTTAGATGGCCTTTTTTGTTCCTTAAGGATGTCTCTAATGAAACTAATTGCTTCATTTCCCTTAAGTGTAGGTGTTGCTCGTATTGGTTTTGCCATGTTGTTTTTTTGTATATTCAGGCATATGTATTTATGCATTTATATTGTCGAATGTATATGTGTATATGCCTGCTTTTCCAGAGTAAAGTAGCCCGGGACTGACACTACGCCTTTTTGTGACTTTTCAGGGTGGAGTTTATGAATCCGGCAAGCTTTTTAAATATAGAGTTCCTTTTATTTAAAAATATGGGCCTTTTTGATAAAATTGGAAAGGCCATGGAACATAATGGCTAAAATTTACGGTTGTGCTGAAAGTGAGAAGAAAACTCTTGATATTTGCCCTTCTTCTGTTAAACGATATGAAGATATTGATAGAATCCATCGAGAGTTAAATAATCGACTAAAAAAAGAGAGTCAAGATTTTTTTGATAAGCTGCCGCAAAAAATAAAAGAAGAAGAGACAATATTGGAAATGATTAGAAGAGATGAAAAAGACACAATACAAATATTAGATAAGAAAATAAAAGACATTAAAGACAGCATCAAGATTGATAAGCATAATAAAAAGTGGTTTCCTGTTGTTTTTGGGTTTTTCCAACTATTGATTCAGAAACACATTTCAAAACCTCTAAAAATAAGAAAAATCAAAATTTCTGAGGTGAAACAGAAGTTGTTTTTAGTTCAATGGAAAGAAAATCCTGAATATTTCTTTAACCGACAACAAAGTGAATTAATAAACGAAATTGCAGATTTTACTAAAATTAAAGAAGACCCACAGTATTCTGGAGCATATGGGGAATTGAAGGTATTAAATGAACTATCAAAACTTAATGAAGAATACACTATTTTATGCGGTTTAAATATTAAATTAGACAAGTGGCATAGTTATGGTAGTAAGGTTAATTTAAAATCAGCACAAATGGATTTTGTCGTTGTTTCATTCAAAGGCGTTTTCCTAATTGAGGTAAAAAATTGGGGTAGTGATTATTACAACCAAAATAAAAATTTTAGCCCCCATGAGCAATTAGATAGGGCGGGCAGAGTTTTGTATATTTTTTTGAAATCAGAATTACACTATGACGTGGCCATTCAAAGAAGAATAAATAAGATATTAGTTCCTTTAAAAAATAATATTCCCTATAACCCTAACTATGAATCTGTGTTGGTTTCGAGTTTGGATAAAATTAATGATTTCATCAGCAATAGACGAGATGTCTTGTCTGATTACGAAGTTAAACAGATTATAGATACAATAAAACAATTCGTAACAGAGAAAACCCGTTCTTAAGAGCATAAGAGCTTCCCTCTAAGCTTTCCACTTGCCCAAAAAACAAAACTTTAAATAATAGGTGAGTTCTTTGTATCTGCACATGAAAGTTGCGATTATGTTTTCTGGCGGCAAGGACAGCACATATGCTGTTGATTATGCAAAGAGCAAGGGCTGGGAGATAAGCTATTTGCTTTCTATAAAGCCGACAAGGACTGACTGCTATCTTTTCCATTTTGCCACTGTTGAGCACACTGCAGGGCAGGCTGATGCCATGGGCCTGAAGCACCACTTGCTGAGCTGCGATGTCGCTAATCCGAAGCAGGAGGCGCTGATAGTCAGGGATTTTGTTGAGAAAAACATGGTTGATGCCCTTGTTCTGGGTGGTGTTGGCTTGCAGCAGACGCAGCTTAAGTCTTTGCAAAAAGCCCTTATGCCTTTAAGGGTTGAGGTTTTTGCCAGCCATGCGGGCTATGACCATGAGGAGATTGTCGCTCAGATGATTAAGAAGGGCTATGACATCAGGATTACCCAGGTTGCCAGTGATGGTCTTGGTGAGGCTTGGCTTGGCAGGCAGATTACGCAGGATGCGTTTAACGAGTTGAGGAAGCGCTCCCAGAAGTACGGCTTTCACATCGGCTTTGAGGGCGGCTATGCTGATACCTTTGTCTGTGACGGCCCCATATTCAGCAAGCGCATAATTATAGAGGAAGCTGAGCGCGTCATGGAGGACCAGTATTCCGGTTATCTTCTCATTAAGAAGCTAAGATTGGTTGATAAGATTCCGATTATAAGGTAAACGTCTAGGCGCCTGTCTTTTCTGGTTCGCGAATCCTTCGGTCTGCGTGTCTTCTTCTTACATAGGCGCAGCTTTGAACATATTCATATAGCATCTGTCGTGCTTCACCCTGAATTAGAATTATCATTTCAGCAGAATCAGCCACCACAATCAGTGTTAGTCCTGTTATCTCCGGATGTTGGTTCTGATAAGTCCTTAAATACCCTGTGCCTTTTGCGATTCCGCTGTCAATATCATAGCGCCTGGTTCTACCATTGTTGTGCGTATTTGTTCCGTTTGGTGTCCATCCTGATTGAGCGAGTTTTTCCTCAAGCCCTTGTTCTTGCAATGTTGGTAAAATTGCGGTGCCGATTACTGCCATGAATTTATAGCCCATTATGAGCAGGGGGTTGCCCGGGCATATTTAATGTTTTTTAAGCCGCAGAGCCAAAACCACCTTTCCGATGTAAAAACTGAAGTCTGTGAATTCCACCATTTCAGGCGCTGAAACGGCTTTTTCCAAAGCAAAAACTATTTAAACCTGCTCTCTGTCTTGTTATGCAGTAGTTCTCGTCGGAGATTTGAGGGTAATGGGGATTTGAAGATGGCGGATTCAAAGGCAGAGTTGAAGGCAGCATACGACTCAAGCAGCATACAGGTGCTTAGCGGTTTGGATGCGGTGAGGAAAAGGCCCAGCATGTACATAGGCAACACTTCTTTCAGGGGGCTTCACCAGCTTGTCTATGAGGTTGTTGACAACAGCGTTGACGAGGCGGTTGCAGGCGCATGCAAAAACATCAGGGTTATTATCCACAAGGACAACTCGGTTACTGTTATTGATGATGGGAGAGGTATACCTGTTGACATTATGCCTAAGTTCAATAAGTCTGCCATGGAAATAGTGATGACTAAGCTGCATGCAGGCGGCAAGTTTGACAAGAAGGCATACAAGGTAAGCGGCGGTTTGCACGGCGTTGGAGTTTCTGTTGTGAATGCGCTTTCTGAAAGGATGTCTGTTGAAGTGAAGCGTGATGGCAAGGTGTATAGCCAGAGCTATGTGCGCGGCAATCCGGAGGCGGATGTTGCCGTAATAGGCGATGCTGCAGAGACAGGAACCACAGTTACTTTTCTTTCTGACAGGGAGATTTTTGACAGTATTGAGCTGAGTTTTGAGACGTTGTCCAGCAGATTAAGAGAGCTTGCCTTTCTCAACAAGGGCCTGAGGATAATCATTACTGATGAGAGGTCTGATAAGCAGCACGAGTTCTGCTATGAGGGCGGCATCAAGTCCTTTGTGGAGTATTTGAATCAGAACAAGGCTGTTCTGCACAGCTTGATATACATCTTCAGGGAGAAGGATGATGTGCAGGTGGAGCTTGCAATGCAGTATAATGACAGTTACATTGAGTACATCTTCTCCTTTGCCAACAACATAAACACTGTTGAGGGCGGTTCCCATCTTTCCGGCTTCAAGACAGCTCTTACAAGGACTCTTAACTCGTATATTGAGAAGAACAAGCTTGGTGACGAGCGGCTTTCAAGCGAGGATGTAAGGGAAGGGCTTGCTGCTGTTGTTTCTGTGAAGCTGCCTGAGCCGCAGTTTGAGGGGCAGACTAAGACGCGGCTTGGGAATTCTGAAGTAAAGGGTGTTGTTGACTCTGTCATAAGCTCGGAGCTTTCTGCTTTTTTTGAGGAAAACCCGAGGGTTGCAAGGGTGATTCTGGGCAAATGCCTCAATGCTGCGAAGGCAAGGGATGCTGCAAGAAAGGCAAGGGAGCTTGTGAGGAGGAAAAACGCCCTTGAAAGCAGCTCATTGCCCGGGAAGCTTGCTGACTGCTCAAACCGCGACCCTGAGAAAAGTGAGTTGTTCATTGTTGAGGGCGACTCCGCCGGGGGCTCGGCAAAGCAAGGCCGTAATCGTCAGTTTCAGGCAATACTGCCTCTTAGGGGAAAGATTCTGAACGTTGAGAAGGCGAGGATTAACAAGATTCTTGCTAATGAGGAGCTTACAAATCTCGTTACTGCCATAGGCACAGGCATCGGTGACGTGTTTGATTTAAGGAAGGCGCGCTACCATAAGCTGGTTCTGATGACTGATGCTGATGTTGACGGCTCTCATATCAGGACTTTGCTTCTTACCTTCTTTTTCCGCTATATGAGGCAGCTGATAGAAGCAGGATACGTTTATATTGCCCAGCCGCCGCTTTACAAGCTCAGCAAGGACAAAAAGGACCATTACTTTTACAGTGACGAGCAGCTAAGGGATGCGTTGCGGGGATTTGGTATTAATGATGAAGGCGATGCAAATGTGCAGCGCTACAAGGGGCTTGGGGAGATGAATCCGGGGCAGCTCTGGGAAACCACCATGAACCCCGAAACCAGGACGCTGATAAAGGTCAGCATGGAGGACGCTGTTGAGGCTGACAAAATCTTTACTATCCTAATGGGCACAGAAGTTGAGCCAAGGCGCGAGTTCATAGAAAGGAACGCAAGGTTTGTCAGGAATCTGGATGTGTGAAAAGTTAAAACTATGTCCTGTGATCCAGCGATCTCGCCAACCCTTCTAGAACAAAATTATCAGGAAGCGCGTCTGGTTTTACTCCAACAAAGGATAAGCTGTATATTGTGCATATCCTTTCGGGATCAGGTTTCGGCGTGAAAGTTGATCCTGCAGTGCCTCTTTCCGATCCCCTGTTTATGCTTACCCTCGCAGCCTCGCCACTACGCACTGGTGCTTTAGGAGTAGTTGGCCCTAACTCTAACGAGTAAAAGCCAGAACCGCCCCCTCTAGTATTTTGTCCCGTTCCAAAGTCAGCACCTGCCAGATATAGATGCGGCTCAAGCGGACGTTCGAATTTATAAGGAGGTGTAAACATAAAAGGTTTAGATTGTGTTGCTGGCGCCTGATAAGGATTATGTGACGGTTCAGTGCCGGGTTCTTGATTGCCAGAAGCAGACCCGCCTTGTTGGTTAACCATATTAGAGCCCCTGTTGATTTGTTCGATTAAACTTTGCATATCTGCTGGATCAATGCCTCGGTTTACACGCATAATTGGCAAGGCTATTAAAATCATCCGGGACGCTGTACCTGGCTCCATAAGTCTTCTTAATGCAGTCATATTCGGGAAATATGTCGCATCAAACCCATAGTGTTTGCCACCTTTGTAGTCATATATTCTGGCAGTTGCGCCACTTGGGACATGCATCCCTAACTTCCCAAAACTCTCTTGTACAATGTAGCGGAATGAATAATCTCCAGAAGAGCCTGCCCTCGCAACAGGATTGAATTCTGTCTTGAATTCGCCGTCAGAAGACATAGGAAGAAAAACTACTGCCTCGACAACCGGGGTTGTATCGGGTAATTTATAGCCCTGCTCTACGTAGCTACCTATTAAAGCTTCTAAACTGAACGGCTCCGGTAACAACTCATCCTGCTCCTTTTCTACGCCTCTTAACCGCTTTATCTCATACTTTCCTATGCCAGCTAAAGAAAGAGGTCTTACATCCCTTAGAAGAATAGGGACATAGTAGGACCTGCTCACGGTTCTGTCGCCGTCCATTGCAATAGCTTCAACGCCGAGACTTGGTAAGTCTGTGCCTGCGGACACAAATATGGCGTGTGGAGAGTATTGTGAAAGTGGATCAGTTGTAACATCAGCCCAGCGAAGACCTGCAGGATTCAGCCTTAGAACTTCATAGAGCCCCCTTAATGAACGGATAAACGCTGTGTGTGCAGCATTGCCGGCAAACGCTGCTTCAACCTCTGGCTGAGGTATTGTTTTTCTGTCCTGAACCATTTTTGGCAGGGAACGGTTCTTCAAATATAAATTTATCGCTTTCCTCTTAGTTCATGGGTTAGTTCTATAACTTCTTCTGTTGAGTAGCGCCTTATTTGCCGCATTTTGTCGCCTTTCCTGAACATTTTTTCCATAACCAACAAATATATAAAGAATCGTTTTTTTCCCGTTCTGCATGGCAGCGCAGAAACAAGTTCTGAAAGCAGTTAAGAAGACATGGCACAGTATTCTTGCTCCTGAGAGCTTCGGGAAGGAAGTGATTGGCGAAAGTCTTGTTGCTTCCGCTTCTGACCTTGCCGGGAGGGTTGTTACTGTTAACCTTGCTTCGCTTACAGATGACATCAGGCAGCAGCACATCAATCTGAAGTTCAGGGTTGTTGCTGTTGAGGGAGATGCCGCAATTACTGAGCTTCTGAGCTTTGAGGTGATGCATTCTGCGCTGAAGCGCCTTATTCGCCGCGGTGTTGACAGGGTTGATGCTTCCTTTGTTGCAGAGACTGCTGACGGGAAAAAGGTCAGGATTAAGCCTTTTATTCTTACAAAGGCGTATGCCCGGGGAACGATTCTGCGGCTTTTGAGGAAGTCGCTTGTGGAGTTTGTTTCAGAAGAGGCAAAGAAAGTAAGTTTTGACGAGTTTGTCAAGTCGCTTATCTCTAACAAGTTTCAGATGGGCATAAAATCTGCCTTGAAGAAGATTTATCCTATAAAGTCTTCTGAGATAAGGTATTTCGGGCTTGTTTAACGTTGGGTAACTTTTGCCTTTCTTCTTATTTTTTTCTCAAAATGTAAGTATTTTCCAGTAGTTAAAAAGCTTTATAAGCCCTTGCAGTACTAATAAACCTTTTAGTTGTCGCTATAAACAAATGGTGATGTAAAGCAAAATGCCCATCAAGCCCAGGAAGATAACGACTTCAGCGGACCTACTTATGAGCTTGCTGCGTGACGTGAAGGAGATTTCAGTTGAGGAGGCTGCGAAGACTCTTGGCGTTCCTGCAGTGACTGTTGAGAACTGGGCAACGTTCCTTGAGGAGGAAAGGGTGCTTTCAGTCAAGTACAAATTCACGACTCCTTACCTTGTCTACGGCCATGTTTCTGCTCCGAAAAAGCCAGATGAGCATTTTGAAGAACGCCTTCTGGAGGATGGAGGAGGAGAGGAAGGCAAAGAGGATCTAAAGGAGTCACTCAAGAATGCCAGTGAGCTTGCTGATAAGGCTGCGCATGAAACAAGGAAGGGCGATTTCAGCCTTGTCAAGCAGACGCTTCCATCTCTCCTGACAAAGGCGCGCTCTTTTAAGGAAAGGATTCCTTTTGAGCCTGCGGCAAAGGTCGGGTTTGAAATGAAGCTGAATGAGCTGGAGCTTTTGCTGCAGAAGGCAAACTATCAGGTTGATGTAGGAAAGTTTGACTTGGCCAGCGGGCTTTATTCCGCAATCCAGGCCAGCATAAAAGAGTTGTTTTCAGGTATGGAGGCTGCGCACAAGGTTGTTGAAAGCGAGCAGGAAAAGGAAAAGCTGACAGATATGCGGCAGATTCTTGAAAAGGCTTACATATTGATGAAGGCGGGCAGGTTTGAGGAGGCAAAGTCACTTTATGAGATGCTCAGGCGGGGATATCACGGGTTGCCGAGGGAGTTTATGGAGAGGAAAATGGAGATGGAGAAGAGCCTGGTGAAGCTGAACAAGGATTTGTCAGCGATGCTTGACAGGCAGGCAATAGGGCTGATGAAGGACGGTGATAAGAAGCTGGATGCGCTTATCAGGGTGTGCAGGGATTGCCTGAAAAAGTCTGATTTCACCAGGGCAGAGAGGGTTTATTATGACATAAAGAGGAATTTTGAAAATCTGCCTTCGGGGTTTGACAGCCGCAGGAAGGAGCTTGAGGGCGAAATATTAAGGCTGTTTGGGTTCATATCGGTGAAGCGCGAGAAGATGTTGACAGGCATGTTCCACGCAAAGGCAGGAGAGTTTGTTTCCCTTGTTAAGGCAATGGCTCAGGACCTTAAGGCAGGAAAGCTTGACGAAGCAGTTCTGCGCTATAGTGAAGCCAAAAAACTGTATGTTTCTTTGCCGGATGGCTTTGTTAATGAGAAGTTGAAGCTTCAGGAGCAGATAATGCCTATTTATCATGATTTGGCAAGTGCTTATGCAGAGCTGTCTTCAAGGAGGCTGAGTGATGGTTTAAAGAGAACAATGGAGCTCTTGGCGGGTATGAAAGCGCATGTTGATGCGGGAGAAATTGGCCTGGCAAGTGAGTCTTATGAGTCTGTCAAGGCTGCATTCAGGTCTCTTCCGCCGGGGTTTGTGGCTGAAAAGGTTGACCTGCAGAATAGGATAATTTCTGTTTATGAGTGCTTGCTTTCAAAGTCTGGCGACAGTCTGCATCGTGATGTTAAGGCAAAGGAAGCTGCCCTTGGCAGGATGCTTGACGAGGCAAATGGCTTCCTGAGGCAGGGAAAGCCGGAGCTTGCCGAGGAGGTTTATTCAGAAATAGTCAGCCTGTACAGCACCTTGCCTGTGGGCTTTGCTTATGAGAAGTCTGCTCTCAGGGAAAGGATGCTCAATCTTTACAGGGAAATAATGCTTGGCATGGATGTTTCGCTTCTCCGCACAACAACTCCTGATGTGGGCCGGATGTATCACGACATACTTAAGCTGCTTGTCCAGTCAAGGCACAGCTTGGAGAAGAGGGAGTTTGAGCTGCTTGAGCATACTTATCATAAGATAAGGAATATATTTAATGAGCTGCCTCTCGGTTTTGTGCAGGAAAAGTTCAAGCTCCGGGACAATGTTGCAAAGTTGGCTGAGGAAGTTGACTTTTACAGGAAAATTGTGGCTGCCGAGAAAGCATCTCAGGAAAGAAGCAATGAGCTCAAGCCGTTGCTTGCGGACGCCTTGAGACTTGAGGAGATGCTGGCAAGTGACACTGACTCAAAGCCGCTTCTGGAGCTCTTTGAGAAGAAGAAGCCGTTTCTGATGAATGCGCTTGCAGGGGTTGAAAGGGGCGCGCAGGCTGCCAAAAAAGCGATTGGCGCCATGGCTGCTGCAACTGGTACATCTGCTGAGGCATCAACTACGGCTCCTGTTTCTGCCAAGCCTGCTGTTGCTGTTATAAGCGCTTCCAAGTCCGTTGCTCAACCTGATGAGCTTTATCAGAAAATAGCCGGTCTGCGGGAGTTAGGCAGGCCTTCTGTGAGGATGCCGCTGCCTCAAAGATAGGCAAGGTGAACAGGAAAATGGCTGAGGAAAACATTCAGGTAATGGATTCGTACAAGCTTTCCATAGGCGGCGTTATTGTGGATGTGCACATATACACGGAGGATGAGGATGTTGTGCCTACATACAACATTTCAATCCTGAACATAAGTGAGACAACAAACATAATCCTGAACAAGTTGAGGGAGGAGTTTGTTTCAAGGATTAACATAGGCACGAAGGAGTTCAGCGAGGAAACTGTTGAGGACATAAAGGAGCGCTTCAAGGACGAGGTGATGACTCTTATAAAAAAGTATTTTCCTAACATAGACGAGATGACTGCTGATTTGCTTATGAACCACGTTATCCAGCAGAACATCGGGCTCGGGAATCTTGAGATTCTGTTGAGGGATAAGAACCTTGAGGAGATTGTTGTCAACAATTCGAAGGAGCCTGTGTGGGTTTTTCACAGGAAGCATGGTTGGCTCAAAACCAATGTCTTCGTTCCGAAGGAAGCCAAGATAAGGCACTATGCGACGATGATAGGCAGGGATGTGGGAAAGGAAATCACGCTTTTGAAGCCGCTTATGGATGCGTCTCTTGCTACAGGTGACAGGGTAAACTCGACTTTGTCGCCCATATCCACAAAGGGCAACACCATAACCATCAGGAAGTTTTCGGAGAAGCCATGGTCAATTACGGACTTCATAAACGGAAACACGATGTCTTACGAGGCAGCTGCCATGGTGTGGCTCGGCATTCAGAATGAGCTTTCAATGATTATCGCAGGGGGCACTGGCTCCGGGAAAACAAGCGCGCTTAATGCCATAGCAAACTTTTTCCCGCCGAACCAGAGGATTATATCAATTGAGGATACCCGTGAGCTTACGCTGCCGAACACGCTTCACTGGGTTCCAATGGAGACCAGGCTGCCCAACCCCGAAGGCAAGGGCGAAATCACTATGCTTGACCTTGTGGTGAACTCCCTGAGGATGAGGCCTGACCGCATAATCGTGGGCGAAATCAGGAGGCAGCGCGAGGCAGAGGTTTTGTTTGAGGCAATGCATACAGGTCACAGTGTCTACTCAACGATTCATGCCAATAATGCGCATGAAACCATAACGCGGCTTACAAACCCGCCTATCAATATCCCGAAGCAGCTTTTGGGCGCAATTTCAATGATACTTGTTCAGAACAGGAACAGGCGCACAGGCCTTCGCAGGACCTTGCAGATAGCGGAGGTTTCTGAGGGCGGCGATGCCACAGTGCTTATGCAGTTTGACGTGCAGCGTGACTCTCTGGTCAGGGTTAACGAGCCCAAAAGGATTTATGAGACGCTTGGCCTTTATACTGGGATGAGCGCTTCCGATATAGCCCGCGACCTTGAGGAAAAGGTTAGGCTTCTGAAGTGGTTTGTGAAGAATGACGTTTCCGATGTACACCAGATTGGCGTGTTTGTGGCGAAGAATTACGCCGGCAAATTCAAAGTGTAGCATGTTTTATTATAGGTGGTAGCGATTGACCTGGTTAAGCTGATAATAAGGGCGGATCCCCGGCTGAAGAGAATGCTGCGGATGGCTCATATTCCAAGGACTCCTGAGCAGTTTGTGAAGAGCAGCCTGATGCTTGCCCTTTACATATCCCTGGGGCTTTCTGCGCTTTCGTTTTTCCTTTTTGCAAGGGCTCTCGGCGTGAGGGTTGTGCTTGTTGTCTTTGCCGTCTTTGCAGTCTCCATGTTTTTCGCCACGGCTTTTATAATGAGGACTCCTCAGGGCGCAATCAGGAGGAGGGAGAAGGAGATAAACAGGGAGGTGCTTTTCGCAGGCCGCTATCTGCTGGTTAAGATGGAGTCAGGCAGCCCTCTTTTCAATTCGCTGATAGACGCATCAAGGAGCTTCAGCGCAAGCTCAAAGTATTTCAAGGAGGTTGTTGATGACATAAACACCGGCACGCCGATAGAGGCTGCTTTGGAGAATGCCCGGGAATACAACGCGTCAGAGAAGTTCAAGAAGGTTATCTGGCAGATCCTCACCGCGCTTAAGACAGGCAGTGACGTTACCGGGGCTCTCAGGAGCACGCTTCGCACAATCGCCAAGGAGCAGATGATAGAGATAAAGGAGTACGGGAAGAAGCTTAATTCGCTGATGCTTTTCTACATGGTCATTGCCTGCATACTTCCTTCTCTTGGCGTTGCGCTGTTCATAATCTTTGCCAGCTTTTTTGACCTCAGCATAAGCACCGCGCATTTATTTGCAGCGCTGTTCGGGCTTTTTGTCATCCAGTTGTCATTCATAATAATGATAAGGGCCGCAAGGCCTGCAATTGAGCTGTGAAAATGGACCTGAAGATAATTTTTCTGGAGGAGTTTGGAAAGGCGTTTGTGCCCAAAAAGATAAGGCCTGGTCTGAGGAAGCATTTTCTTAAGGCAGGCATCACAGAAGTTCCTTACAAGCTGTTTGGAGGCATGTTTTACCTCAGCCTGCTGGCGACGTTTGTGATTTATTTCCTTAAGGTTTATCCGCTTTTCTTTAAGCATGGTTCCGGGGCCATTATATTTGCATATACTGCAGCTACATGGGTGGTTCTTCCTCTTCTTTTTTCAACATTTATGGCGCTGGCATTCTATTTTTACCTTGACCTCAGGATTTACAACCGCACAAAGAGGATGGAAGACGTGCTGCCTGACTTCCTCAGGTTCGTGTCGGAAAACCTGAAGGGCGGCATGAGCTTTGAGAAGGCGCTCTGGTCGTCAATAAGGCCTGAGTTTGACGTGCTTGCAAATGAAGTCAGGCTGGCTGCAAAGAAGGTGATGACCGGGCAGGATGTTGAGGAGGCTCTGCACGAGTTTACGGACAAGTATGATTCGCCCATGCTGAAGAGGGCGTTTGAGCTCGTGCTTGAGGGGATGAAGGGCGGCGGCAGGATAGCTGACATAATTGAGAGGACGATTGAGGACATAGAGGAGCTGAGGGAGCTTAAGGCGGAGATGCGAGCAACAAACCTATCCTATGTGATATTCATCAGCTTTGTGGTTATCATAGTCGCGCCTGCCCTTTTCACGCTGTCATTCCAGTTCCTCATTGTGCTTAAGGGAATTTCTGCAAAGCTCGGCGCAACATCTGCTCAGCAGACTGCCCTTTCCCTGCCTATAAGCTTCGGCAAAGTCAGTATCAATCCCGATATTTTCCGGCAGTTCTCCCAGTACGCCCTTGCCATTATTTCAGGATTCGCTGCAATAATAGTTTCCATAATAAACAGGGGCAGCATCAAGGGTGGAGTGCGCCTTATTCCTATCTACATTGTCTCTTCGCTGGTATCCTACAATGTGTTCATGCTTTTGGCAACAAGCATTTTCGGAAGGATATTTGTGTAACCATGACTGCAGATTTGCTTAAGGAGCTTCTTGAAAGGAAAATCTCTGAAAAGGCGCCTGAGAAGCAGGCTCCAGCCGCTTATGCAATTTTCTGCAGCGACTCAAGGCTGGACTCGTCAGCATTCATCAGCAGCCCTGTAAATCGCCTGTTTGTGACAAGGAACATAGGCAACCAGGTTATTGGCTTGATGGGCTCGCCCAGCTACCCTGTCAGCCACCTGCATTCAGTTAAGTTGGTTGTGGTTGTTGGCCATGTTGGCTGCGGAGCTGTTGCTGCCGCCTATAAAATGTCCAAAGAGCTCAAGCCGCAGTTCAATAAAAAGATTCCACAAATTCAGGCAGCTGTTGCCAATGAGCTTGATATTCTGAAAGATGAAAAAAAGAGGCTGTTGCACTCGGATTCGGAAGAGGCGATAAAGGAGGAGCTTGCTTCTATGTCTCGGTTCTTTGCGAATGCCGCAAAGGTTATTGGCAAGGATGAAGAGCCATATTTGCCAAGGCATTCGGAGGCAAACGTGAATCTTCAGGTTGCTGCTCTGCTTCAGCTGGATAAAGTCAGGGAAAAGATTGGCAGCGGAGAGATTGTTGTTGCAGGCGCTGTTTATGATTTCCTTGGAAAGTATGGCCCTGCCGGAAGCATTTATCTTGTTAATGTTAATGGCGGACCAAGCGGCAAAAGTATCTATGCATCAATGCCTGAAATCAGGAGCTGCATAAGGACTTTCCTGAAATAAAAAGTGCCGCCGAGGGGCTTTGAACCCCCGACCTCTGCATATGCATAAGGTTCTCATAGTTCTCCTTAATGCATTCTACGTGACCCAGTCAGCGAGTCAGTCATAGGCGTTAAGCCTCAGAGCTCAAAGGATTTATGAGCGTAGCGCTCTGACCAGGCTGAGCTACAGCGGCACAAGGCACAGCAGTAAAGCGGCATTTTATAAAAGTTTGCAATCTTTTTGTTTTGTCTATTCTCTGGTTTTTTTGTCTGACTCCATAATGTGCTTTATTTCGCTTATGCATCAAGATTTCCTACATGCATGTACAGGTCCAGTCCTTTTGGAGTTAGGTAATAAGTCTTTGCAGGCTCTGCAGTAGTGCTTCCACTTCTCCCGGAATAATCTGCTTCAACACAATCAACAAGTCCTGTTTCTACCAGAAAATCCAGCTCTTTGCAAGGCTCAGCAACCGCTCCAACTGCCGATGCTCCGGGACTGATTTTTACGATACCGCCAGCTAATGTTACAAGTTTTCCAAGCGTTTCCTCTGGAGATACTCCTTCCGGAAACTGCACTTCCCGCACTACTTTGCCAAGCTCTTGTATAAATTTTTCCGTCGTTATCATTGTGCAGGACAAAGAAACTTATGCTGTTTGAATTTGTTGCGCTACAGCGGTTTTGCATGTGTCAATGCCGCTGCCATGAGTGCTGAAATAATCAGGAATAGGAATGTGAGTAATGCCGCCACAATTATTTCCCAGAAAACGAACCAGAACTTCACGCGGCTTTTTATTTTCTCGTCCTTGAATTCCAGCTCCTTGAGCTCTATGTGCTGTGTTACGCCCCTGAAGAACCACCCTGTTGCCTGGGAAGGCTTCTTGTATAGCCCTTCCAGTTTTTTCCATGCAAAGTAGAGGTTTCCGAAGATTGGGAACGCGCTTTCATAGTTCAGGAATATGAATCCTGTCCTGTCCCTGTACATCATATCTTCGCCGAATATGTAGCCTGGAACTCCTCGTCCGAACACTATCCCGCTGAGCCTGACCGGCTTGCCGCGGACAGGGCTGGCATAGAGGTCTGCCATGGCGTCTATTATCTGCATCTGCTGGAATCCTGCGCCTGAAAACTTGTAGCCTGTCTTGATGGTAATGAGCGCAATCAGAACAGCCAGATAAGCCAGTGTGGCGATGAAAGCAAGGGGGTAAAGCGCGTTTTTTGGGATGAGCACTCCTAAAAACAGCGTAATAGCGAGCATGATGATTCCTGAAATAATAAATGAGTTTTGGACCAGGAGGTCAGTGAAGAAGTTCCTCCACAGACTTCCCTTGTCAACTTCTTCGGTTTCAGCAGAAAGGCTGAATAGCGGTTTTTTTGACTGCTCGGCAAGCTTTTTGAGCCTTTTGCCTGTTAATGGGTGTGTTGATGACAGCTCCATAAAAGTTGCCCATGGATTGACGAGGTCGAACAGGAATGCCTTTTTCAGCTTGTCCAGCTGCCCTTCTGAGTTCAGGTATATGAGGCCGAGGCTGTAAGCCCTTTTCGGGTCAATAAGCCCCATTGCCCGTGTCTGGTTGAGAAGGTGCGCTGTTTTGTCTGTGTCCTCAACCGCCGCTATTCCGTAAGCTATTTTTATCAGCGCTGTGCTCAGGACGTTGGGGTCTGTTTTTTCCGCTGCGAACTGGTCTGCATAGTATTCCCGCGCCCTGCTCAGGAACAGAAGGGCATAGGTCCCTATCCAGTAAAAGAAGTACGAAACCAGACCTATGGCGAGCAGGTATGCTCCCCGCTTCTCGTCACCTTTCTTCATGCCGCCTGCGAGGAAGCGGTAGATGACGTAGAACAGCTGAACGATGGTGGACGCGATAGTCATGATTATGAAGTCCCTGTGCACTATGTGCCCCAGTTCATGGGCAAGGACTGCTTCAACTTCCGGCTCGCTGAGGAACTTCCACATGCCTCGTGTCAGGACTATCCTTGCGTTGAAGGATGCAGAGCCGTATGAGAACGCCGTAGGGTTGTCATCCTCTATTATGCCTATGCCCGGAAACCTGATTTTTTTCTCGTCGCATAGCCGCTTGAGGAACCGCGCCCAATCTTCCTTTTGCAGTTCCTCGTACTTGTAGAATCTTACTTTGTAGAACCACTTGAAAAAGAGTGTCTGGAAGAATGGCCCGAACAGCCACAGCAGCAGATTCATCAGTATAATCGCGGTTATTACGAAATGCATGGAGAAGCTGCCTGTGGTTATTGCTGCTGCCGCGAATATTATCCCCAGAAATAAGGAGAGCAGCGAGATGGTTGCTATCGATGCTGCCTGGACTTTTATTGCATCTTTTATTGCCATCTGCTTAAAACATCCTTCCGCCCAGCGGAACTTCCCTTTCAGGCTTCATCAGCACCACGTTTCCGTCCTTGTCGGCAACGCCCAGGGTAAGGACTTCTGACATGAACTTTCCTATCTGCTTGGGTGGGAAGTTCACAACGCCCATGACTTGCTTTCCCAGAAGTTCCTCTTTTTTGTAGAGCTTCGTTATCTGTGCGATTGACTGCTTCAGGCCTATCTCTCTGCCAAAGTCTATCTTTATCTTATACGAAGGCTTCTTTGCCTCAGGGTAGTCTTCAACAGAAATTATTTTTCCAGCTCTTACCTCAACTTTTAGAAAGTCGTCAAAGGTTATTGCCATCTTGCTTGTTTCCCCGTTATTGCCCTGTTACTGCTCTGTTCTGCCATCGCCGCCATCGCTGTCAAGGGCGTTTCTTATCTTCTCCACATACTCGTCTCTTTCGCTTTCCTCGTATTTTCCCTGCGGCCAGTGCTTCAGACCGTCGCCTTCATGCCTGGGTATTATGTGGAAGTGTGCGTGCGGAACTGTTTGCCCTGCTACGTCGTGCATGCTAAGAATGAGGTTTATTCCTCCTGCTCCTGTCGCTCTCATCACAGCCATGGCGATGCTTTTTACTGCAACTATTACTTCCTGCAGCAGGATGTCAGGCACGTCTGTGATTGTTTCGTGGTGCTCTTTGGGTATGACTAATGTGTGCCCTTTCTTTATCGGCGATATGTCCAGGAATGCAAGCACGTTCTCGTCCTCGTACACCTTTGAGGACGGTATCTCGCCCCTTCCTATTTTGCAGAATACGCAGGTTTCCATAATGCGCGTGTGGAAGACGAAAATTTAAAAATGTTGTTGTTTAGTTTGCTCTGGGATTGGAACTGAACCATCAGGCGCATTTATTATCATCGTCTAGGGAGACTGCAGTGATTGTTCCCGAGCCTTCGTCAAATTTGTAGTGTGCCGCCAGTGAGCTGGCAGGAATCGTTGTTGCGTTTGTCTGGTTCTGGATAGTTGTTGTGGCTGTAGGCGTGCCGGAGTATTCCCTGTAGATTTCATCTGCTGTCAAAGCACGGCTGTAGATTTTCACTTCGTCAATGATGCCGTTGAAATAGTTAGCTCTATAAGGTGCATTGCCGCCGATATAAAGATTTGTCGTTCCGAGATTAGGATTTGATGTGCCTGTGCCGGAATTATCTAATTGCCCATTTACGTATATTCTTAATGTCTTGGCAGAAGAGTTATAAGTTATTGCAAGGTGATACCATTGGTTCGCAATCCAGTTGGATTTTGCAGTTGAAACATCAGGAAAGGCACTACCAGTCCATAAATAAGCCCGGATAACTCCGGTCGGCAATATATCCCCCATAGCGTCAATTCCCTCGGCACCGGGGTTTCCGCCAAACCCTGCTAAGAGTTTATGGTCGCCGGAAGAAATCCAGTTGTTGCTGATGTTTACATTAGGCATAAACCAATACGCTACAGAAAAACTGCCGACAGGCTCATTAAATGAAGCCATTCTGACATAATCATCCGTCCCGTCAAAACTCAGTGCCGAACCGTATTTCCCGGTTACCCATGCAGGTCCGTTGACTAGCGTGCCGGTATTGAAGCAATAGAATGATGAATCAAATGCTCCTTCAACTAGGTTTATCTTCACAGCTTTTTCCCTTGTCTCGTCACCAATGCTTTCGCAAAAATTGTAATCCGCGTCTTTGTTTGTTACATCTATGAGAAGCACTTCTTCATAGTTTTCTGTGTTAGATCCCCCGCCATAAGAATCGTAATAATAGTATCTGGGTGTTAGGAGCAGCTGGACGGTTTTTGAATCCCCTGGCGCCACTTCCACCCTCTCTGATGCAGTAGAAGAGTCTTGGTAGTACATCCTGCCGTAGCTTTCTGCAGTAGCCATTCTACCAAGAGGAAATGGCGAGGACTTCTTCACTGATTCGCCATAGGAAAGGCCTATTGACGTGCCTTTTTGCTTTCCGGCAGGGTCATACAGGCAGCCCTTGAGCCTTGGCAGCTCATAAGCCCTTGGAAGAAAGTAATTGTTTATTATCTTTATTTCCTGAATCACTATTCTCTCGTTGGATTGCGCTGAGGTTATCTTTCCGGTTGACAGGTTAGCAATTGTTTTTGTTTCCACGTCAAACCCCGGGCCGATTATGCTTATTATTACGAGTGCAACTATCAGTAGGAATGTGACTGTCAGAATTATTAGCGATACTGAAAATGCGCTCTTTTTCAGTACGCCTTTTGGTTCAGAGCGCTTCACAGGCATTTAAGCCCTCCGCTTAAGGTAGAACCCAAGCCCGAGCATCAGCAAAGATGAGAACCCCAGCAGCAGTATTATGCCGTTTTTTCCAATGCTGAAAACATCAATTGCGTAGGCAACAGTGAATACGTAAATAGAAACGGATATTACATACATGATATAGGAAAACTTTCTGAAATTGGCGTAAAGTATTATTGCCGCTATGAGCGCAACCCAGAAAACCAGAAACCCGACAACCTGGAAAAGAACCATCATGCATCCCTCTCCTTCAGGAATTCCCCTGAAAAGAAGAACGCGACTACAAGAAGCGCAAGTATTGCTGTTTTTATCTCCTTTGCAAGGCTGAACACGTATGAATATGAGAAATAAGCTATGGTTGCCAGCAGAAACACTATCCCTACAATGAAGAACAGATGCTGCATATTCATGTTCTGTTATTCTTCAGATAAATATATAAACTTTGTGTTCTTAAATGCACATATGGCTGGTTTTTGGGAGAAGCTCAAGCTGATGTTTTCAAGCCCTGATAAGCTCTTTGAAGCAATACGAGATGAGGGCGTTGGCTCCTCGCTTCTTTTCCCGCTTTACATCTTTCTGGTGGCTATGATAATAGGATTGTCTGAAACCATCTTTTTCCATTCTTCTGATCTTTTCGGTAATTTTTTTGGCATGGGCGGAAGTATGTCCTATTTTATGTTTCGGGCTGTTTTTTTGCTTATCGCCTTCTTTATCCTTGCAGGAATTTTTCACGCCGTATCCTTCTTGTTGGGGGCGAGAGAAGGATCTTTGCAGACAATAAAGGTGTCTGCTTACAGTTCAGTCCCTTTTTGGATGGTGTCAGCAATTCCATTGCAACCATTAGAACTGTTTCTCGGTTACAGGCTTGGCACATTTCTGTTCCTCTTGTTATTCCTTCTAAATCTTATCTCACTTGTCTATTGCTCAGTGCTTGTTGTCAAGGGACTTGTAAAGCTGCAGGGCTTGTCAGTTGGAAAAGGCATAGCTGCGGTTGTAACTCTTTTTATGCTTACGATTCTGCCTTTGTTGCTGCTTCTGTTTTTGTTCACTGGAGCAATCTCAGGAGGGCCTTTGTAATGCAGCTATTAATTTTGCAGTTCACAGCGACAGAATCTTCAGTGCGTCCTTTACCTTTCCCAGTTTGAGCTCTGACAGGATAACCCCTGCAACTATCAGCGTGCCGCCTATGAGTTCCGGAATGTTCGGAGTTGTCCTGAATATCATGAACGCATAGGCAAGGACTATGAACGGGTCCAGAGTCCTTATTATTGCTGCCTTTGATACGTCTGTCGTTTCAAGCGCCTTGTACCAGAATATGAAGCCTATTGCCGCGCTCAGGGTTGAGCCGATTATTATCAGCGTGAGGTTGCCTGAAGAAACTGTGCTTATGCTGCCTGTTGCTGCTGCAAAAACAAGCAGGAATGGCAGCGTGAATACGGTTCGCATGCTTGTCAGGGCAACTGGTTTTATCCTTGCCACGTATATCTTCCCTATGAATTCCTGCACTGCGATTACGAAAGCCGCAAGCAGCGCAATTAATGTGCCTGAAATCAGCAAGTTGTCTGTCTCAAAGTTTATAAGGAACGCGCCGGCTATGGCGATAATGGCTCCGATAATTTCCTGTATGCCCAGCCTTTCCCTGAGGAAAATTATCCCGAAGCCAATGAGGAATATGGTCATGAATCTTAGCAGGAAAGTGGTGAGTGACGCGCCTATGAGGCTTATTGATGTGAACCACAGCCCTGTTGCGAGGGCATTTACGAATCCAAGGATTAGCCCTTCTTTCCAGTTGTTTTTGAAATAGGTGAGTGGGTTGAGCTTTTGGTAAATGACCACTATCGCTGTTGAAACAGCTGCTGCTGACACAAACCACAGAAGCATGAGCATTTGCACAGGCACAGATTTCACCAGGTGCTGGGCAAATAATGGTGATGTGCTTATGAACAGCCCTGAAAGCATCAGGTAAAGCAATCCCTTGTTGTCCTTCATCCTTCCTGCCCTGCCTTAAGCATTTTCGCCTTTTTCTCCTTCGCCTTTTCCTCGTTCCATATTCTCATAGCTTTCTCTATAGTGACTGTTTCTCCGTTTACGATGTATGGCTTTCTCCTTTTCATCTTTTCAATGACTCCGTTAATCACTTCGTCAGGATCAAGCATTTTCCTGTGCTCGGCTATGTGGAGCAGCATCATGACGTCCCAGAGGAGGTCTCCCAGCTCGCCCTTCATCCCTTCAGAATCTTTCTTCTTCACTTCTTCCCTTAGCTCCTCTGCCTCCAGAAATAATTGTTCAAGGTGCTGCTCAAAGCTCTGCTCTTTGCACCATGGGCAGTTGTCCACGCATTTCCTGACGAGCTCTATAAGTTCCTGCATCTTGTGCATAGAATCACCAAAAGATAATTATGGACCGGCCGGGACTTTCATGCAGCTAAATGATTTGCGGTCATCTGTTTGCCTTTTGAACCCGGAGCCTCACCCAAGCCAAGGGCGCATTATACCAGGTTTAACTACCGGCCCACACTCAATGCAGAAAAAGGGGAGTGTATTTAAGGTTTGCTGCTTGCAGTTCTGTTAGCTTATAACTGATTATTTAGCCATTCCTTTTAGCTTCGGATATATCTTCTTCGTAAATTCTATTACTTTTTCTGCATAAACCTTGTCCAGCATGGTCCCATAATAAAGCATGCCGTTCCTGAAATGTCGGAATTTTCCAATAGTTGTTCTATCGGGAAAATTCTGAGCATGCTCAAAAACCACCGAGCAAGGAAATTCGTAGCAACATTCCACAGGTCTCTGACCGGTGGTTTTTGACAAACCTTATCTGGTCGGCGAATTGCACAGATGTCTCATCAAATCCAAGAATCCTAAGGTAAGATACTTCAGCTTCATGCGCTCCCCATCCGGAAGCATTATACCCTTCCAAAAGCATTTTTGCTCGTATCAATTCCATCAGTATATCATAACATGATTTCACGAACATATTTGCATTGCTATCCTCTACTTTAAGCTTCTCCAGCATATCCAATAAATTATGATAGCTCTGTTCCGATTCTTTAATCAGAAAGTCTGCTCTTGACTTGTCTATGCTCTGCTTTTTGACAATGTTCTCTTTTACGAACTCGCCAAACTTTCTTATTGCTTTCATAACTCAACCCCGCCAGCAAGCGCAATGCCGTTGCATAAGTTTTCCTTTAAATTCTTATGTATTTTTGCCCATGAGTCATAAAAATTTATGTTTATTTTCCTCTCTAATTCTTTTTCATATGCTGTTAAATCTGCTTCTTTTTCTTTTCTGCCGATTACCGCAACATCTATATCCGAATTTATTATGTCTTCGCCCCTTGAATAGCTTCCGAATAAAATTATGGTTGCCCCTGCAAATTGTTTTTCCAGGAAATCTGCCAATCCTGATTCATAAATCTGCCTTAGATTATCTGCTCGTTTTAACTGCATTACTCTGTGATTGTCCCTGTTTAGCTCAATAGCCCATCTTTTTGATTCTTTGTCCTGATGCAGTTTGATTAGGTCTTCTTTTTCCAGTTTGGGCAGCGCTTTCATTACTGCCGGCGGTGTTACTTCAAGCGCTTTTGATACTTGTCTTTGGTTTATTGCTACTCCTGCCTTTACTGACAGCAATCTTAAAATCTCCTGCTGGAGATTAGTTAACTTTAGTTTATACATACTTACCATAGTTAATGGATATTTACTACGGTTTATATATGTTTCGGTTTGCTGCAAAAGTTTTTATATCCTCCTTTATTCCCGCTCCATGTGGCGAATTCACGCGGTCTTTTTTTGAATCCAACTCTCGCAGCAAGACTGCGGGATGCTGTTACTGCAACTCATGCTCCTCAGCAAGACCCAAAGATAAAGCCCGCACTGGATTATCTTCTCGGTATTTTACGTCACCCTGATCTTGTAGAATACTTTGGTGGCGATCACAGTGGCGGACACACAGGTCCATTAACGTTTTTGCCTCCTTACAAAACGGGTTAGAGCGCGCTTTGGACGCACGGCTGCCCAAGTAGTTTCATACTTTAAATTCTTCCTCGCCAGAATACACCTTCATCGCCTTCTCAACAGTGCAGTCGCCAAGTGTTATTGACGCTATCGCGTTGCACATTCTTATTGCGTCGGGCAGCGCTTTTTGGTGCACGTTTCTTCCTGTGGCGTTTCCCCACACGCCGCCAACATGAACCTGCTTGTGCAGCCCTTCAAGGAATTTCCTTGTGTCCACGCTGCTGCCCCCTGCGCATATGACCTTTGTCCTTCCTGCAGCCATGACTGCTTCTTTGAGGAGTTCTGCTGAGTCAAAGCCCTCTTTTTTGGGCGGGTTGACTTTTGTGAAGTCAGTTCCGATGCATGCTGCAACCCCTGCCGCGCCTGCTATCAGGTGAGGGTCTTTTTCGTCCTTTACCGCTTTTCCGCGGGGATACATCCACAGCACTGTTATCAAGCCATTTTGGTGGGCTTTGTGCACTATCTGTGCTGCTTCTGCCATCATTTCGTATTCAAACTCGCTGCCAAGGTAAACAGTGTATCCGACGCCAAGTATATTCAGCCCCGAGCTTTTCTTGAAGCCCGCAACCTGCTCCACTGTCCACATCGCCTTGCTGAGCGGGTCTTTCTGTTCTGTCTTTACCAGATGCGATTTGGAATTCAGCTTGACTAAGTAAGGCACGTTTTTGTAGCTGTGCCCGTACTTTGAAAGCAGCCCGAGCTGTGTTGCAAACACGCCTATTGTTGCCTTTGACGCTATCCTGAACAAATGTTCCGGCTCTGCGTCGTCAATATGTATCTGGCCTGTGTCTGCTGTGCCGTAGAAGTCATCGTTAAGGTGCTCTGTTTTCTGGTCGCCTGCGAACAGCATCAGCTTTCCTGTTCCGTGCGTTGCAGTGTTGTAGTTGCTTATGTATTCTTCTCTTGCCGCTGCCGGGACATCTGCCGGAACAATTACGTCTTTTTTTGCAATTTTCTGTTGCATCATCTCACCCTTTCATGTGTGTTTTCGTGGCTTAGCTTGTGTATTGCTTTTATGAATCTTGCTGTTCCTGACTTTGAGCGCATGACTATGGAATGTGTTATTGCTCCTGTGCTTGTGAACCTTACGCCTTCAAGAAGAATCCCGCTGACGACTCCTGTTGCTGCAAAGATAACGTTGTTTCCTTTTGCCAGCTCGTCATGGTGGTATTTCCTTTTCATGTCTTCTACTCCCATTGCCTTTGCTCTATGCTTCTGTTCGTCGTTCTTAAATACAAGCCTTCCCTGCATTTCGCCGCCCAGGCACTTTACTGCTGCCGAGGCTATTACGCCTTCAGGCGCTGCCCCTATGCCGAGCAGCATGTCCACTCCTGTGTCTTCAAGTGACGGTGCTATTGCCCCTGATATGTCTCCGTCCATTATGAGCTGTACCCTCGCTCCTGTTTCCCTTATGTCGCTTATGAGTTTCTGGTGCCTGTCTCTTTCAAGTACCACTATTGTTACGTCTTCAACATCCTTTCCCAGTGATTCTGCTACTGCCTGTATGTTTTCCTTTGGTGAGGCATCAAGGTCTATTTTTCCTTTTGCCTTAGGGCCGACCGCGATTTTGTCCATGTATATGTCAGGCGCCCCCAGCAAGCTTCCTGCAGGCGCTGCTGCAAGGACTGATATTGCGTTTGGCCTTCCGTAGGCAACACTGTTTGTGCACTCCAGAGGGTCTACTGCGATGTCAAACTTCGGCCCTTTTCCGTTTCCAACTTTCTCGCCGATGTAAAGCATTGGCGCTTCGTCCCTTTCGCCCTCTCCAATCACGACTTTTCCGTCTATGTCTATGTTGTCAAACCTTTTCCGCATCAAATTGACAGCTGCCTGGTCTGCAGAATTCTTGTCCCCTTTTCCAAGCCACCTGGCTGCTGCTATTGCTGCCTCTTCTGTGACTCGTACAAATTCAAGAGCAAGGTTCCTGTCCAACTTCACACCCCTTAACCAATAGCCTATGCTGCTGGCTTGTTTAAATATTTTTGGTTTTGTCTTCTGGCGCCATTATATTTCTCTTTCTCCAAGACCTTGGTTCAGCTCTTTTCCTCCAAAAATAATCATCACGGCTTAAATCAGGGATGTGATTATAGTTGTTGCCTTTTGCATTTACAAAACCTTGCCCATGGCCCCTTAGCAGGGGCACATAGTAATGTCTGAAGTCATGTATGTCGAATTGTTCCAATATGCGGTGATTCATAATTGTCTTGAATGCAAAAGCCCACGCATGCCTCTCACCAGACCTCTCAAACTCGGCTTCGCCAAAAAGCCTGTTGAAAAATTTATGAGTTGCCGCAAGTTGATGTGCATAAGTTTCACTGTCTGAATAGGTTGCTGTCAGAAATTGTCCGCTCAACAAATTGGAAGCTTTAAACGCACGTCTTTTTATCAGGGAATCGGTCAAGAGTTCCTTTAACCCGGTGCTGTATGGATGAAGCATGTCTCTAAGCAAAATATAAAGGTTTGCGTGCCCGATTTCGTGCAAGGCAGCCAATATTGCCATTTCCTCATCAATTAAGCTAGGATTGTAGCCTCCTTTAGTTAATCTGCCTGTTACGTCAAGCCTTATTTCAGGCCTGTCCAAAATATTTCCGCCTTCAGCTATGACGACGACAAATCCGTCTGCAGGATAAAAGTCCCACTTTTCTCCGTCGTATAGAAGGTCGTTTAGTCTTATTGCCCTTTCGCCACAATGGTAATTAAATACATAACCTGTTTTTCCTGGGTGCTCATGATATTCCAGACGGTTTCCGCTGGCATAGTCTATTGTCCTCTCGTCATTAAACTTGAAGGAAGTAACTTCACTTACTATCAGGTTGCTTCCCAGGTTACTTCCATGCTTCATTGCAGCGCAGGTTTTTCCCTGGCGAATCTTTGATTCTAAGTCATTTTGGAATTCATCCACCTCTGAAGCAGGATTGAAGTTTGCCTGGCTTTATCTTTTGGAACTACTTTGCCTTTAATATATTTTATTGACCTTATTATTCCGATAGGAATATGGTGCGCATTTTTCTTGGAGCTGTTTTTATTATGAGTTAATACTGCGTGGTCTGAGCAGTGCGAAGACCCGCAGATGAGGCGTAGTTTTTCTGGGAAACCTTTAAATTTTGCAATTTCTGTAAGTTGTATCATAGCCGCGCGCCGCCGCTTGAGCGGCGCCTCAAGGCTATGGAGATGATTAATATGGCAGATTTGAATAGTGGTAGCTTTAAAGTTTTTGTTTCCCGGATTCCGGGAGATACGAGGAACAACTGGGTTGAGGTGATGTTTGTGACGAAGTGCAGGTATAACTGTTTCCTTAAGCAGTCACACATTGATACGTGCACTGAGGCTTTTATGGAGTTTGAGTCGTTAGGTTTTGAGTTTGGGGAGCTTGGTTTTGCCGGGAATCATGTCCATTTTGATGTGAATGTTCCGAAGAGGTATTCGGTTGAGGTTGCTGAGAGCATGCTTAAGTCAAGGTCGGCAAAGAGGATGTTTGAGAAGCATCCCGGGTTTCGGAAGCGTTACCCAAGAGGTGGTTTTTGGAGCGGGTATGAGCACCATCAGTCTGTTGGGCTGAAGAATTTTGAGGAGTCGAGAGCTTACATCAGGGATCAGGCAAGGCATCACAACATAAAAGTTTTTGACGACATGCAGCAAAGACTCCCGGCTTTTACCCGCCTGAGCGGGGATACGGCAAGCCCGAGCAGTGCGAGGGCTTGACGAGGAAGCGAAGGCGGAACGTGGGGTTATAGGGGCGAAGCCCCTATTTCATTTTTAAAAAACCTCCCATACAACATGCCAACTAAAGAACCTAAAAGCAACCAAGTTAAAAATGAGAAGAGGTACAAGGTCACAGGAAACCAAAAACCTATTATGAATCTAGTAAGCGCGTTTTCCTGAAAACCTGTTGGTAGTGTGGTAATTAAAATTAAGGGTATTGCCGGAATAATAAATACTATACCGTCCATATCAGAATGTTCATCCTTGGAAAAATATAACAAGGAAACGGAAGCAGAAATAATAAAAAAGATAATAATCCCTATCATCGCCCCCTTTTGCCAATATTTCATGTTCCGCCATAGCTTGATCATCTGACTGCCACCGTCATATTAACCACATCATAAGCCTCATAATGTAAATTGCAAAATCTTCTATTATCGCATTGTCCAAATGAAATAGAATTTACTTTAATTTCATATAGGTTGTTAATATCATAACTCGATATGTTATCCGTTATTCCCTTTTCATAGGCATGAAGAGCCGGGGTGTTTACTCCATTAATTTTAAAAGCGCAAGTCTGAGTTCCCCAATGGCAAAGAACAAGGTCTATGGCGTACTTTTGCCCCTGTATCTCAATCCCTCTTATGTTGTCTTGCCTATTTCCAGTTGTCAGAACATAGTCCTTTCTCCCATTTAAAGGCAGAACATCATAATTTATGTCCGCAAAATAATTATTTGCTTTAAGATAATTCTGAGTTTCGGGTGTGTCAATGCGCTGACCATTAACCAACGGGGCTAATGTATGAGTAAGAGCATTTGGCGCCTGTTCAGTTTGTTGGTTTAATGCTAAGGAAAATATAGAAACAACTGCAATTACAAATACAATAATGGAAACCAGAGCATAAATATTGCTAACGCCCTTTTTTACGATAAACTACCACCCCTCTTTTTGTTATTTAACACAGCTCTACTCTGCTCTAAAAGGTTTTACTATTTAAACCTTTTTGTCGCTAGACTTTTGCGTTTTTTATTATGAGTTAATACTGCGTGGTCTGAGCAGTGCGAAGACCCGCAGATGAGGCGTAGTTTTTCTGGGAAACCTTTAAA
>JGI1356J14229_10000420_pt1 | contig 41610 bp, 46 predicted proteins | sample Subgrocontami58m_FD_14229 | JGI IMG/M metagenome (IMG submission 14229) | reverse complement strand
AAGCGTAAGCTTGAAAAGCCGAATGCCGAGGTGGCTTGTTTGATCCGTGAGAAGTTCACGGATGAGGAGCTGGAAGCCATGGGTTTGTGGTATATCGTCGCAATGCACGAACCCATAGAAGATTCCGTTGGCTCTCCGTACCTCCTCCGCGCGAACCGCGACGACGAGGGTCGGTGGCTCTACGCGTACTATGACTTGTCTGCCTACGGGTGGCGTCGTGATAGTGGGTTCGCGTTCGCCATGGCACAAGTTTCTTAGTTCTTAGGACTAGGACTCTTTGAGCTTCAGCCCTGTGATCCTTAGCCCCTGCCTGCCGGCAGGCAGGCTTTGCCCCGTTCCGATTCGTCGGAACGGGGCAATTTTTTTGTAACCTAGTCTATCTTACGATCGTTTAATAGACTAGGAAAAGGGAAATAAAATATTGGGATATTGGGGCTTGACAGTTTTCAAAATTTGCTTATACTATCAATAATATAACACCCCATGAATTTCAAACCACTTTCAAATAACGTTTTTATAGAACCGCTTAAAGAAGAAAAAGCCACTAAATCCGGTATAGTTTTGCCCGACTCGGCGGAAAAAGAAAAACCGATGCTTGGCAAAGTTATTGCCGTCGGCGACGGAAAATTAAACGAAAAAGGCGAGCGAATGCCAATGTCGGTGAAGGTAGGAGATAAGGTTTTATTTAAGAAATATGGCCCGGATGAAATTGAAGTTGATGGCAAAAAATATTTGGTCGGAAATGAGGAAGATATATTAGCAATAGTCGAATAGCTATAAGTATGGCTCCCCGCCACGGATTTATAAAAATAAAGGTTGGCGGGATGCTCATATTTGTAGCTAAAATTTATAAATAAATTTTAGACAAATATGGCAAAACAAATTTTATTCAACGAAAAAGCGCGGGAAGCGTTGAAAAGGGGAATAGACAAATTAGCGCGGGCGGTGAGCGCCACTTTAGGGCCGCGTGGCCGGGCGGTTATTTTGGAAAAGAGCTATGGAGCGCCGCAAGTTACTTTTGACGGCGTTACGGTTGCCAAAGAAATCGAATTGGAAGACAAATTTGAAAATCTTGGCGCGGAATTGATTAAGCAAGCGGCCGACAAAACCAACGACGCGGTTGGCGATGGTACGACGACCTCTATCGTTTTGGCGCACGCTTTAATAGAAGAAGGGGAAAAAGCGCTGAAGTCCAAAGACATTAACGTTATCCAGCTCGCCGAAGATCTTAAAAAAGGCGCTGAAGTTTTGATTAAAAAACTGGAAGCCCAGCGCGAAGCGGTAAACGATCAAAAGAAATTGGAAGAAGTCGCCTCTCTTTCCGCCAAAGACAAAGAAATCGGCAAACTAATCGCCGAAGTTATAAATAAAGTAGGAAAAGAAGGAGTGGTTACTATTGAAGATTCCAATACCATCAGTAATTCTCATGAACTAGTTGAAGGTATGCAGTTCGATCGCGGTTATATTTCTCCCTACATGGTTACCAATGCCGAGCGCATGGAAGCCGCGCTGGAAGAGCCTTACATATTAGTAACCGACAAGAAAATTTCTTCGATCAATGAAATTCTTCCGCTTTTGGAAAAAATCGTGCAAAGCGGCAAAAAAGAAATGGTGATTATTGCCGACGAAGTGGAGGGCGAAGCTTTGGCGACTTTAGTGGTCAATAAACTCCGCGGCATTTTTACCGTTCTGGCCGTGAAGGCTCCCGGATTCGGCGATCGCCGCAAAGAAATGCTTCAAGATATCGCTGTCGTTACCGGCGCCCAGTTTATTTCCGAAGATCTCGGCAAGAAATTGGATACGGTGGATTTGCATGATCTTGGCGCCGCTCACCGGGTAGTTTGCAATAAAGACACGACTACTATTGTGGGAGGTAAGGGCGATAAAAAAGAAATCGAGAGCCGCGTTTCCCAAATTAAAGCGCAACTCCAAAAAACCGATTCCGGTTTTGATAAAGAAAAATTACAGGAACGCCTCGGTAAATTATCCGGTGGTGTCGCTGTTATAAAAGTGGGCGCTCCAACCGAATCCGCTCAAAAAGAATTGAAGCAGAGAGTGGAAGACGCGGTTGCCGCCACCAGAGCCGCCATGGAGGAGGGGATAGTGCCGGGCGGCGGCATGGCGCTTTTCTATGCCGGGCTCGAATTGCGCGGCCAAACGGATGTTGCTACCGAAATTTTAGTTGCCGCCAGTGAAGCGCCGATTCGGTCTATTATTTCCAACAGCGGCCAGTCGCCGGATTCAATTATTGACCGATTGCCGAAAAAAGCCGGTTGGAACGGTTTTGACGCCGCTAAGCAGGCGATCGTGGATTTGAAACAAGCAGGAATTATTGATCCGTTGAAAGTTACCAAAACCGCTTTGTTAAATGCCGTTTCCGTTGCCGCAAACTATCTGACAATCGGCGCGGCGGTTACTGAAATCCCGGAAAAGAAGAATTTTCCGGCTGGCGGGCAAATGCCGCCGATGGGAGGCGAGGAATTTTAGAATCCAGTAACTAGAAGCTAAAATCTAGTCCGAATAAAAACCGTTGTTAAAAAAAACAGCGGTTTTTTTGTTTAAGACGAGCTCGGGATCATAAAAGACTGCGCTTTTAAAAAATCCTCCCAATAGACACGGGGGATTTTTTATTTTCTGTGTTATGGGCTTATTCGTGCGAATAAGCCCATATAAATTCAGTGGCTAACTTATGAACATGGCGAGTTGGAAAAAATCAACTGTTCCACTATCATTAGTGAGGACTTATTTTTTCATGCTAAACAATCAGGAAATAGTAAACGCATATTTACTCTCCAAGGGACTCCACCCCAACCTTAACGTTACTTTTGGCGATTTGGCATTGCCGGAGGCTTATTCCGACGTGCGTTCGCGTTCGGAAATTCAAGATTTCAGCACGAGACTGACCCCGGAAATAGAATTAGGAATCCCAATTATCAGCGCGAACATGGAATGCGTTACCGGCGTGCATATGGCAACCGCGATTGAACGCGAAGGCGGTCTTGGAATTATTCCCCAAATGCTGCCGCTAAAAGAGAAATTGGAGATGCTCGAAAAAATCGGCCGGTCCGAATGTGCTTTGATCGATGATCCGCTTACCGTCAAAGCTCATAAAACTTTGGGAGAAGCGAAAGAATTAATGGCAAAATTTGGAATTTACAGTCTAGTGGTAATAGATGGCTCTCAAAAACCAATTGGCATTCTTAGCACTAGAGATTGGCGTTACGAAACTGACAACAGTAAAAAAGTTAAAGACATAATGGGCGGGAAAGACAAGCTTCATGTCGCCCAACAGGAAGTTTCTTTTATTGATGCGGCTAAAATTTTAAGAAAAAATCGGATTGAAAAATTGCCGCTCATTAACAAAAGGGGGAAACTGGTTGGGTTGATTACCGCTCACGGACTTTTTTATAAACACCATAATCCCAGAGCTACCCGTGATAAAAATGGGCGGTTTTTAAAAGTGGGCAGTATCGGAGTCGGCCGCGAATTTACTAAAAAACATCTTTTTGAAGTAGAGGCGCAGGTTAAAAAAGATATCCGCATGCTACTGGTTGATACGGCGCGCGCGTTTTCGGTTAATACCCAGGAAGCAGTCCACTCAATTAAAAAACGTTTTCCCGGACTGCCAATCATGGTTGGCAATGTTTCTACTCCCGAAGGAGCGAAGTTTTTATTTGAATGCGGGGCGGATGTCGTAAAGGTGGGACAAGGGCCCGGGGAGGCTTGCCGAACGCGCGAGGTGGGAGTCGGCATTCCTCAAATTAGCGCGATTGCGAAATGCGCCGCCATTGCCAAGTATTACAAAAAGACGATTGTTGGAGACGGCGGAATGAAAAGCCCCGGAGACGTTGCGAAGGCATTGATTGCCGGCGCCGATGCGGTAATGTCGGGATCGTTTTTTATCGGCACGGAAGAGTCAGAGGCTCATCCGCATCTCAATAAAGACGGCATCAAAGTTAAAATTTATGAAGGCTCGGCTTCTTTCGCGGCTCAATTAAAAAGGCTTAATCGAAGCAGTTTGGACAGGATCCGCCGCCCGGAAGGAATAGCCAAAGAGGTACCAATTATCGGGACAGTCAAAGAAAGAGTAGGGGATATTTTAGATGGGCTTCGATCGGCGATGAGTTATTTCGGAGTTAGAAGTGTTCGAGAATTGCGCGAGAAGGGAAAATTCGAACTCCAAACCCAGGCCGGATTGTTCGAGGGGATAAAAAAGAAATAGCCCCGACGCAAAGTAACTTCTATTTTAAACTCTTTATTTTTAGGAGAGGTGTTGACGCTGTAAGCGCAAACTCGCTCGGCGAAATCTTTTGCGTATTTCGAAGCCATATAGAGGCAGTGGTAAAGATTTTGTCCTTGCGCCGGTCCCATAACGCCGTAATTCTTTTTCTCTGCTTCTTCTTTGGTAATGAAAAGAACTTTTTTCTTCCAAATAAGCTTTTTCTTCTTTCCTTCTTTGGTATCAAATTTCTTAATATTAAAGCCATTTTCGCATTCCGTGAAAAGCACTTCTGCGTTCTTAGAAATAAGCGACATTTCTGACTTACCCATCTCCACACCTCTAAAGGAACCGAAATGACTTTATCATGAAACTTGCTCCGAAGCAAATTTTTCAAACCCGCTTGAATAAAGCGGGATTTTTGTTTAAGATGTTGGCAGAACATTTAAGGAGAAGAAAATGCCGAAAGAGTTCTGCTCCGGGCACATTACTGTAAAAGATTTGAAGGCGATACTTAAGAAATTGCCCGATGAGTTGCCCATTTATCTTACTTCTCACCCAAATGATTTTTCCGTAGAAACTTGTTTTCCGATTTCTTTCGTGAGAAATGGGGTCAGCCACAATATTATAGCTATAATATTGTGGCTGACCCCATTTCTCATTTCCCACACTATATTTCTTAGGCTTGCATTATTGATAGAGCTATGCTAATATACTGGCGGAACATTGAAAGGAGGATGGTGATGTTCAAAATGATTCGTTGCGGAAGCGGCTTTGATCCAGTGATTATGGTTTCACCGCCCGAGGCTAATCCCGATACGCCGGATGCAAAATACTATCGTTGCGCCTCGTGGCAAATCGGCAATCATCAGCCAGGAGTATTTAACGAAATCAGCCGCGGTACGGCCATAAGCTACTTTAGCGGAATCGCAGATGGTATTGGCTTCGAAAAACCTCCGGCAGATACCTTTCCAACACTTGATGCTGCGCTTCAGTACATTACAAAAAAACTGGAAGAGCTTGGCATCGACCCGAACAAGGATGAGTAAATCTCATCTCAACAGCAAAGCCGCATGGTTCGCCCAGCGGCTATTTTCTTTTTTATCAAAGCATCTCGGTCTCACAATCGCCTCGGCTAAGGCGGTCTCTCGATAGTTCGACTACGCTCACTACAAGTAAAAAATGTTGATGGCCACCGCCGTTGGCGGGGCATTGATTTTTCAACCAATCTCCGCCAACCGGCGGATTCTTGGGGAAAATCTAGTGCGGAGGTGGAAGGATTCGAACCTTCGATACCTTGCGGTATACGCGCTTTCCAAGCGCGCGCACTAGGCCACTATGCGACACCTCCGTTATTTATTAATTTTTTGAACGCTTCTCCACCATGATAACTTTTTATTTGCTTTTCGCGATCATACGCTCTTTTCTGATCATCGTGTTTCTCAAAATAAATTATTTCTAGCGGCCGCCGATTTTTGAGAGATTTTGTTTTGCCCGAATTATTAATAGATAATCGTTTATCCAAATTAGTCGTACAGCCAATATAGAACCTACCGTCCTTTAAACTTTTCGGAATATAAACAAAATGCATTTTATCGCGCATCCCGCCGTTAGCGGGACAAGCTAGGCCGCTTTACCCCGCCATAGGCGGCGGTATGCGACACCTCCATTGGACTTGCCCAAGCCCGCTTTCGCGGGCGTGGAAGCAAAGTCTTTTAGTATAATAGTGAAAAATCTGATCTTAGACAAGAAGTACATCATTTACTTTTGTCACTATTTTTGTTAATTTTTAGTCAGAACATCACAAGGAGAACGCAGTGACGAGAAACAAAGTCCGAAAAATCTTGAAAATCTGATGGCGGGAATGGATATTTTATCTATTTTAACTTCTAAGCCGGTTTTGATCGGACTTCATCTCGGCGTCGCGATTTTAGGATTCTATATTTACGAATTTTTGGTGAAATAACATGAAATCCTTTTTTAATCTTGTCGCGCCGGTATATGAAAAATTTCATTTTGGCGCGCGGAAAACTTTTAGAAAAATAGAAACTCTTGCCGATTTTCAAACATCGGATGTCGTTGTCGATCTAGGCGGAGGAACTGGGAGAATAGCTAAGTTTTTAGTTGGCAAAGTCCAAAGCATCACCGTTATAGATGTTTCAGAAAAAATGATTGAGCAGTGCAAGAAGCATTTTGGCCTTTCTTGCGTAATCGCCAACGGAGAAAATCTGCCGATTGCCGATAATTCCGTGGATAGAATTATTTTGGTAGACGCCTTTCATCACACGCGAAATCAAGCGCAAGTCATTAAAGAGATTAAAAGAATTTTAAAGTCGGACGGCAAAATTATTATTGAAGAATTCAATCCCTCAACAATTTTGGGGAAATTAATAATTATTTTGGAAAAAATATTAAAACTGGGAAGCGCTTTTCATTCTCCATTGTCATTGGAAAATCTATTTTCCAGCAGTGGATTTTCCACGCAACTATTTGACGCGGGAAAGACGAACTACCATCTCGTCGCAAGAAAACCAGCGTTGAAATAAACTTTTTATCCACTTATCCACAGATGTACTACCCGATTCAAAACCTTTTGCTATACTTATGCTTATGACACCGGAACAAAAATCTGGCTTAATCAAGGGAGTCGTCGTTTTGCTGGCTATTGCCGCGGTCGTTGCCATTTATCTTTTGGTTCGCCCGGAAAAGAAAAATCCGGTTGAGGTTTTGGAGGGGCTTACCTCCGGCATAGAAGTTCCCGCCACCAATCCTTTAGAAAACAAAGTTCCGGAGCTAAACCCAGTCGAAAAATTTAACCCTTTTAAATATGAGAACCCACTTAGATAGAAAATTTTTATCCCTTGCGGTTATAACGCTCGGGTTTTTAGTCAGCTTTGTTATCGCTTACGGCCAGTCTTCCGCTCGCAATTCCTCGGTCAGTCTTAAAAAAGACGGCTCTCTTTTCGTTTTAGCAATCAGCGATCCGGACGGCATCGGCGAATTTTCTCTAATAGCGCCCGGTAAAAATCCTTACGGAGGAGGCCTCGCGGGGTGTCCGACAATCTTTAACAGCAAGAACGTTTCGTTTTTTGATCCGGAAGACTTCACTCCCGCGATGAAGGCGGTTATCACCGACTGCAAAAATAATATTTTGGAATTGGCGCTTCTTCCTCCGGAAGACGGCATTACAAGAGGGAAAGTTCCCGCTCCTCCAGAGCCGGAACTGAAAAAAGAAGCTGCGCCGGTCCCGGCTCCCGTCCCCGAGCCTGCACCCAAACCAACCAAATCTCTAGAAGACGTGAAATACCCCGTGAATGCCTTGGGCGGTTGCGGGAGCGAAGAAGAGTGTCGGACTTATTGCGATGATAAGTCGCGCATCAATGCATGTCTTGCTTTTGCGAAAGAGTACGGCCTTGTCACGGAAGATGAATTTCAAGACGCGCAGAAATTCAGCAAAATTGACGGCGGGCCCGGCGGATGCACCTCACGATCCTCTTGCGAAACTTATTGCAATAGCATAGATCATCTTGATGAATGTATCGCTTTCGCGGACACAAATGATGTTCTTGCTCCAGAAGAGTTGCAGGAAGCGAAGAAATTCCAACAAGCATTGAAACGAGGCGTTAAACCGCCCGCCGCCTGCACCAATAAAAATACGTGTGAGACCTACTGCAATAATCCGGATAATATTGAGGAGTGTCTGGCCTTTGCTGAAGAAGCCGGCTTTATAGAGGGCGAAGAACTTGACCAAGCCCGAAAATTCATGGGATTTATGCAGAAAGGCGAAACGCCCGGAGATTGCCGTAATCGCGAACAATGCGATAATTATTGTTCAGAAGACGATCATTTAGACGAATGCGTCGCTTTCGCGGAAAAGGCAGGATTTATTTCTGAGGAAGAAAGGGAAATGATTAAAAAAACTGGCGGGAAAGGACCGGGTAATTGCAGAAGCAAAAAGCAGTGCGATTCTTACTGCGAGGCTAATCAGGAGGAGTGTTTTAATTGGGCGACCGAGCACGGCGTGATGCCGGAGAAAGACTTGGCGAGAATGCGGGAAGGAATGCAGCAGTTTCGGGCACAATTTGATACTATGCCGCCGGAGGTAGTTCAGTGTTTTAAAGAAACTGTCGGCGAGGAAACTTTGAATAAGATGTTGGCAGGTGAGCCGGTATTTGCTCGTGACTTGGGAGATAAGATACAAGCTTGCTTCGAAAATTTCGCCGGCTCTTTTGGGGGACCAGGGGGTTTCCCGGGAGGAGGACAGGGAGGGCCTCCCGGAGGTTTCCCCGGGGGCGGTGGCGATTTTAGCGGCCCCGGTGGCTGTAAATCGCAGGAAGAATGCACCAACTTTTGTTTAAATAATATTGACACCTGTAAAAATTTTACGTCACCTAATGGCGGCGAACGTGGGCGTTCCGTGGACGATAAAGTTGCCGGATTTACCGGACCGGGTGGCTGTAAAGACCCGGACGAATGCCAAGCTTACTGCGAGTCTCATCCGCAAGAATGCGGCCGCCCTAATGGCGGTGGCGTTCCTCCGGCTTCAGGCGGATTTCCTGGCAATGTAGCCCCACCAAGTGGTGGATTCCCAGGCAGTGCTCCTCCCGGTGGATTTCCGGGTGAAATGCCCGCAAGTGGATTGCCCGGCGGCGCGCCTGGTGATTTTCCCGGTGGCGTTCCCGGCGGTTCATATACACCAGCGCCATCTGGCGGCTCCTACGCACCACCGGCTAATTTTCCAACGCAGGATTACCAACAGCAATATCAACAGCAATACCAGCAGCAGTACCAACAACAGTATCCGAGCGGCTCTTACCCCGCTCCAAGCGGATCATATCCAAGCCCTGACCAATACCCCAGTGGCTCTTACCCTAGCGGTTCTTCTCCGACTTCGCCATAATTAAATAATGCCCAATGATTTTTTGCTGCTAGTTTTCCAATTGGCGGTTTTGATTTTTTCCGTGATGATTCACGAAGTGGCTCATGGCGCTATGGCCTTGCGGCTTGGCGATACGACCGCCAAAGATGCCGGCCGGCTGACCTTGAATCCGATAAAGCATCTGGATCTTTTTGGTTCGTTAATTGTGCCAATCTCGCTTTTTATTTTCTCCGGCGGCGCGTTTGTCTTGGGTTGGGCGAAGCCCGTTCCTATAAACCCCGACAATCTTAAAAATCCCAAAAGAGGAGGTGGGCTGATTGCCGTAGTGGGGCCATTAAGCAACCTCGTAGTTGCCGCAATTTTCGGAATAATTTTACAACTATTCCTGCCGATTATTCAGACGCAAGCGATAACGCCCAACCTGTTGATTCTTTTAAATACTATCGTGGGAATAAACGTGGTGCTGGCGGTCTTCAATCTGGTCCCTCTGCCGCCGTTGGATGGTTCTAATATTTTATTTGCTTTATTGCCGGATCGCTTTTATAGAGTTAGGGAGTTTTTATTCCGTTACGGTTTTTGGCTTTTGATTTTATTTATTTTCTTCGGCTTCCAACTAATCAGTCCAATAGTGAGCTGGCTTTATCGGTTATTGGTCGGGTCGGCGGTTCTCTTTTGAAACTCGAAGCGAAACCGATTTGCTATTTTTGTTATAGGTCTTATTCGTGCGAATAAGACCTATAAGCTTTGAACCCGACGCGCCATTTTTGACAAGTAGAATCATTTTTTGTTAAGATAGCTTCTATGCCAACTATCAGGCAGTTAATAAGAAATGGCAGGAAGAAAACGGTTTATAAATCCAAAGCCCCAGCCATGGGCAAGTATTTTAATTATTTACAGAATCGGCCGTTGGGCGTGGCCGCGCCTTTTAAGCGCGGAGTTTGCGTAAAGGTTTTTACCACTACTCCCAAGAAGCCGAACTCCGCTTTACGGAAAGTTGCTCGCGTGCGTTTAACCAATGGCATGGAAATCACCGCCTATATTCCGGGAGAGGGCCACAATCTGCAGGAACACTCAATTGTAATGGTGCGGGGCGGCCGCGTAAAAGATTTACCCGGCGTCCGATATCATATTGTCCGCGGCGTTTTAGACACTGCCGGAGTAGAAGGAAGAAAACAGCAACGGTCGAAGTATGGAGCGAAAAGACCCAAAAAAGAGTAATGCCAATTACTAATCGAAACTAATTAGGCAAATTAGCCATTCGATTAATTAGCGAAGATTCGTAATTAGTAATAAAAAATATGCGCAGAAAAGTAAACTACAAAAAAGAGCATAAATCAGACATGAAATATGGCAGCATAGCCATTGGCCGGTTTATCAACTATATAATGAGAGACGGCAAAAAATCCGTTGCCGAGTCGGTGGTTTACAATGCCTTTGACGATATCCAAAAACAAACCAAACAAGATCCGGTAAAAGTCTTTGAGAAAGCGTTGGAAAATGCCGCCCCCGCGGTGGAAACTGCCAGTCGCCGTGTCGGCGGCGCCAATTATCAGGTGCCTATTGAAGTCCGACCGGACAGGAAATTTGTTTTAGCCGTTCGTTGGATTATCCAAGCCGCCAGGAACAAAAAGGGGAAACCAATGGCATTAAAATTAGCGGAAGAAATTTTAATGGCAGCCAAAAACGAAGGGGCGGCAATCAAGAAGAAGCAAGACACCCACCGAATGGCGGAAGCGAACAGAGCATTTGCTCATTTCTCCTGGTAGCTTTTACTAATTACTAATGCGGTACTAATCTACCAATGGCGAATCCCGAATTAGCCATTAGTATATTAGAGTTTATTCGTAATTTGTATTACACGAATGACTAATGATAGAAAAATTGACCTCATTCACCCAGTGTTAAGTTATGGGATTGTCGGTTGTGCTTTTAAAGTCCACAACGTTTTAGGAGGAGGCCAATTAGAAAAGTATTATCAACGAGCCTTAGCCGAAAGCTTTAAGGCAGCCGAATTATTATTTAAGGAACAGGCATACTTTCCATTAAGTTTTCAAAATAAGATAATTGGTAAAAATTTCCTTGATTTTTTAGTAGAAGAAAAGGTTGCGGTTGAAATTAAAGCCGGGACAAGGTATTCTAGAAACCACGTTTTGCAAGTACTTAATTATCTTAAAATAAGTAATTTAGAACTGGCAATACTTATAAATTTTGGTAAAGAAGAAGTAAGTTTTAAGCGGTTAGTGAATATCCGAAAAAATTCGCCATTAGCTTAATTAGCTTCAATTAGTAATTAGTATTATGAGATTATATCCCATCGAAAAAGTCCGAGATTTCGGCATCATCGCCCACATTGACGCCGGAAAAACTACCGTCTCCGAACGGGTTCTTTTTTATACCGGTGTGTCCCATAAAATCGGCGAGGTGCATACCGGCGATACCGTCATGGACTGGATGGAGCAGGAAAGAGAGCGCGGCATCACCATTACGGCGGCGGCTACGACTGCCTTTTGGATCCCCACCTACCAACATGGCGATAAAAAAGATGAGTATCGTCTAAATCTTATTGATACTCCGGGCCACATTGATTTTACCGTTGAAGTCAAAAGATCTTTACGCGTTCTTGACGGGGCGGTGGTGGTCTTCGACGGAGTAAGCGGAGTAGAACCGCAATCGGAAACCAACTGGCGTTATGCCGATGAATACGGCGTACCCAGAATTTGTTTTATTAACAAGATGGACAGAATGGGAGCGGATTTTGTTGCCGATATTAAATCAATTCAGGAACGGTTGAATCCCAACGCGATTCCAATCCAGATCCCGATGGGCGCGGAAGCGGCTTTTGAGGGCGTTATCGATCTGTTAAGGATGAAATCTTATTATTTTGAAGGAGAAAAAGGTGGAGAAATTATCGAAAAAGATATTCCTGAAAACTTTAAAGCGGAAGCGGTAAAATACCGCCATCAGCTATTGGATAAAATTGTTGAGCAGGATGACAAGATGATGTCGGATTATCTTGACGGCAAAGAACCCGCTTTGGAGGATTTAAAAAGAGTTCTGCGCGCCGCTTCATTGAAGACCAAAATCATCCCGATTCTTTGCGGTTCGGCATTGAAAAATAAGGGTGTTCAACTGGTTTTGGACGCGGTGGTTGATTATCTTCCTTCGCCCGCGGACTTACCCCCGGCCAAAGGAACCGATCCGAAAACCGGAACGGAAATTTTTAGGAAGCCCGATGAGAAAGAACCATTTACCGCCCTTGCTTTTAAAATCGCCAGTGATCCGTTTGTGGGCAGTTTAACCTTTTTTAGAGTTTACGCGGGAACTCTAAAAAGAGGCAGTTATATTTTAAATTCGACCAAAAATAACCAGGAGCGAGTTGGGCGTATTTTAAAGATGCACGCCAATCAACGGGAAGAAATAGATGAAATTTATGCCGGAGAAATCGGAGCCATTGTTGGTTTAAAAAATACCACTACCGGCGACACTCTTTGCAGTCCGGATAGCCCGATTGTTTTGGAAAGAATCATCTTTCCGGAACCGGTTATCGGTATTCGCATTGAGCCAAAAACCAAAGCCGACCAAGAAAAAATGGGCATTGCTTTACATCGTTTAGCGGAAGAAGACCCGACTTTCCGCGTCGCGGGGGATATGGAAACGGGAGAAACAATCATTTCCGGCATGGGAGAATTACACTTGGAAATTATCGTTGACCGCATGAGGCGGGAATTTGGAGTTGGGGCAAACGTTGGACGGCCCCAAGTCGCCTATAAAGAAACAATTTTAGGAACTGCCGAAGCGGAAGGAAAATATATCCGGCAATCCGGCGGTAAAGGGCAATACGGGCATGTCTGGCTGAAAGTGGAGCCGATGGAACGCGGCAAAGGTTTTGAATTTATTGACGAAATTAAAGGCGGCTCAATTCCAAAAGAATTTGTAGCTCCAACCGAAAAAGGCGTCAAGGAAGCCATTGCTAAAGGAATCGTGGCCGGTTATCCGATGATTGATATTCAAGTTACTCTTTTCGACGGCTCTTTCCACGAAGTTGACTCTTCGGAAGCGGCTTTCAAAATTGCCGGTTCTATGGCTTTCAAGGAAGCGGCTAATAAAGCAAGGCCGGTTATTCTTGAGCCAATTATGAAAATACAAGTACTTATTCCGGCGGATTTCCTTGGCGATATTACAGGAGATCTTAGCTCTAAACGCGGGCGTATTGAAGCGATGAATGACCGCGTTAATATCAAAGTTATTGATGCCAAAGTACCACTTTCGGAAATGTTTGGATACGCCACAGACTTACGCTCGATGAGCCAAGGCAGGGGATCGTTTACGATGGAATTTGATCATTACGAGGCGGTACCGGCGAATGTCGCGGCCTTGATTAAAGAGGGCAAAAAGTAGGAAAACTTAGGAAGTCCGACTTCCTAAGATTTAAAGTTATCCCCAGCCCGCCAGCGGGCTGTTTTGGTATAATTAAATCAATATAAAAAATAATAAAAGTCGGCCAAATAACTTTAAATAAAAAAACATGGGCGCAACTAATAAAAATAAATGGATAGTCGGCGTCGCGGCTGTCGGTTTGATTGCCGGCTTAACTGTCTTATTAATAACAAATTTAGCTAAAAGTCAGACAACTCTTTATTCCGAGGATTTTTCCGGTTACGAGGACGACACAGTTCCTCCGGATTGGACGGTTAATAATGCCGCTCCCGGAACATGGGGGGCAGTCTCGATAATCCCCAAAATTGGTTTAATTGCTTTCTGGCCCGCAGAAGGCGACGCCAATGATGCAACCGATGGAAACCACGGTGCTTTGAAAAATGGCACGACCTTTGCGCCCGGCAACACGGGGCAGGCATTCAGCTTTGATGGCATTGATGATTTCGTTGAGATTCCCGCAGCGCCCAATCTAAATATCGGAGCATCGCTGACGATAGGCGCGTGGGTCAACCCGAATACACTCAAGGATTACGCGGGGGTTGTGTCCAAAAACATTGTCGGATTGGGCTCGCAATATACATTCCTGACAGTGGTTCACGGAGATGGCAGTATTGGCATGTACTCTCCCGCGGCTGGTACTGGTTGGAAGTTTTCTTCGCCCGGGGTGGTACCCGCGGGAATCTGGAGTTATGTAACTTGGGTATGGGACGGTTCTGCCGTGACTTTCTATGTTAATGGCGTTGCCGTTGGATCTCAACCGATGGTTATATTGAATGATTTTCCGAGCCACACTTTCAAGATTGGCAAGTGGTATCCGGTTGACAGCTTATATACCTTTAGTGGCCTCATTGATGAGGTTAAATACTACAACTTCGCTCTTTCAGCATCAGACATTCAAACGGTGATGAACGGCGGTTCTATTCCCGATCCTCGCCCAGTTGCGGAAAAGGCTCTTCTTTTTAGCCCTTACGGAAATGATGCTACAGCCTCGACTCATACAGGAGATACAACATGGGTAAGAGACCAAGATATTACTTACGAATTTGTTTCCGGCAGCGATGGGATCGTTCGCTTTTCATTTTTAAATCAAGCTGACAATTTTAAGTATCTTGCAGAGGCAAGTTTGGGAAATGGCAATGATCGAGGTCCCGGCCCAAATATAATCGTCCTGCGTCTTTATCGCATTACCCCAGCCGGAGGTAAGGTATTAATCGGCTATCGGGACATTCCGGATTATAAGTATTGGTGGGTCAAACAAGTTATGCAGATAAAAGTTGATGGCGATAAAATAGTCGTGGCACTAACTGGTAAAAATGCGCCGCTGGAAGATAAAAAAGATTCCATAGTAGTTACAGAAACAGATCCCAATGCGTCCCAATTTGGCGGCGTTGGCATGGGGACGGATTGGAGGGCGTTGGTGATATATAAGATACTTGTCCAAACCGCCATTCCTTATGCCGAAGCAACTCCAGTCACCCTCACACAGGTTCTAAACATCCCTAATTTTAACGATGCTGTGGAGCGCAACTTTATTTGGCAATCTCCTTGGATTGATAGTAGTTGGTCTTCTGGAGTGCCCGTCAGTGGTCCGGCGAGAATAACTGCACTTCCGTCAGGAGAAAAAGCTCTTTATTTCCCCAACTGGCTTGGCGTTGCGAATACTTTCTTGGTCAATGGAAGCGTGCCTCTTTCCCCGAGTGGAACAGCTGATTACACGGCTGAATTTACCGCGCCATGGTACAGCACCCACGGTTTCTCGCCATTCATAAAGATTCGCCAACAGGATGCCAACAACGGGTATTTCGTCGAGGTGAATATGGATTCGCGAAATTCTCCAGACAGAGTGGGCTGGCTTTCTATTTATAAAGTAGTGAATGGTGTAAAGACTTTGCTTGCGTCTCTGCCCGGAATTTGGCCAGTGACCATGGATTTTACTAAAGATGTCATTTTTTCCGCAAGCGCCGAAGGAGATAAAATTTCGGCCAAAGTTTCCCATCCAGACTTCGCAGATGTAGTTTTAACTGTGACTGATGCTACCTTCGCAACTGCCAATTGGCGTCTTTTCGAAGCCGGATCCGATCAACGCATTCTCACTGTTAAAAGTATAAAAGTCACTCCTTTGACGGAGGCGGCCATGACTATTACCATTACTGAGATAAAAAAGGACAATGTTCTTGTCCTCCCCTCGGATGAAATGACACTGGTAGCGCTTGGCGCGGATAAGGCAACTCGATGCGGGGAAGCTACGGCTAATGATCAAGGAAAATGGATCCTCAAAATTTCTGGCGCCGCGACTAAGGCTGGCTGTGCTCAAGCGGGCGAAAACATCCTTTTTGGGTTTCTGTTTTTCAACGATCCAGTGCTAAAGCTTCCTGCTGATATGAAAGTTGGTCCTCTGATCCCAATTTTTACACCAGGAACAACCGTTGAGGAACTGACTATCGATGCGGACTTTGATGATGACGGAGATGGTCATCTTAATTCCGTAGAGAAAGCCCTATCCGACAATAAAACCGGACTTGTGGTGATTTCCGAGCTCCCAATAATTGGAGTTGAAACATCATATGACAAGACAAGCGGTACTATAACGGTTCGTGCTTTTGACCGTAACGGAAATGAAGTAACCATCAACTTACCTCGTGGCACTACGGCGCCTGAAGGAATCTTGTATGTTGGCCCGTCAGTTAGTGGGGGTAGCGGCGGAGGAGTGCAGGTTTTTGGAGTTGTCGCGCCAATGCCGGAAGGCAAATCTATTACTTTCGTGGTTACTGACCCGAACGCGACAGATGTCTGCATAGTTGACGGCCCCGCTAAAGTAGATCTTTCCGCGCAGCAAGGCGCCGCCGGTTGCGAAACAAATCAGCAAGCCCACCAGGTTAAAATGCCTTGCTCTTCTGCCTCCAATACTCAAACTTTCACGAATTTCCCCGACGGAGTTCCTCGCACCTTTACTTGTAAACAGGAGACCGTCAATGGAATAACCCGTATGACCGTCAGCGGTCTGCGATATAGCGCGGTAACCCAATTTGCGGATGCGGACAATGACAATTTCTCCGATCAGGCAGATGTCTGTCCCAATGTCGCAAATCCAGATCAGTCAGATTTAGATAGAGATGGATTGGGAGACGCTTGCGATCCGGATGATGACAATGACACAGTCGCAGATGACCGTGATCTTTGCCCGGCGACTATAGCAGATCCGGGAGCCCCGGCTGATTCCAATGACCAATACGTTAATCATCATAAATGGTTCAACGGCCCCCATTTCACAACAAAAAATCCTGATAAAAGTTTGGGTAATAGTTACGCAATGGCTGATACTCGAGGATGTAGCGCGGTGCAAATATTAAAGAGACTGAAAATTCCAAGCGATTCCATACTTTATGAACGGGGCATACCAAAAGGATTGATTGAGCAGCATATTAAAGAGGTCTCGACTCTGTAGCGAAAGCCAAAACCCCCGTTAACGGGGGTTTTGGCTTATCAGCGGATTCTTTCGTAAATTGGTTATATATATGACGTAGGCATATAGTAATGTGGACACTTAATTGACAAACCAGAGAGAGTTATGGTAGAATCCGGCTAGGTCATTGTTTTGGGTTTAGGTTTCAAGCGGTATGGTGCTCGTCACTATGTTGGTGGCTGGTCTGTCGGTCGGAGTCCATTTCGGACTTGGATTCAAGAACGTACAGATTGGTGTCGGAGCAGGCGTTGCCTGTATGCTCTTGCTGATGTTCCTAGGTCTAATCCTCGAGGAACTCCGAGACATCAGGAAGGCGATGCGGCAGTTTCAGGCCAAGTAACCACTCAAGGCCGAGCATTGAAAATGCTCGGCCTTTTTTATTATTAAGAGATTGCTTCGGCGTATGTACTGACGCGTCAGTACATACGCCGACTTGCAATGACGGGGGATTCTGAAATCGTATTAGTTTATGCACAATCACGCGCTTGACAATAATAAGAGGGTTGCGTAGAATCGTAATATTGCTTGCCCGCCGAAGTTTTACTGTGTCCGCCATAGCTTTAGCGACGGCGGAACGAAGGCAGGTCATTAATAATCAAAGTCGTATTATAAACTAAATAAATTTATTAAAAACACATGGCGGAAAAAGAAAAGTTCGTAAGAACTAAACCCCACGTAAACGTCGGAACAATCGGGCACGTTGACCACGGCAAGACTACCTTGACCGCGGCTTTGACGCATGTCCTTTTTATGAAAGGCCTCGCGAAGAAAGAGGAAAAAGTTGATGATATTGATAACGCCCCGGAAGAAAAAGCCCGCGGTATCACTATCGCTTTACATCACTCGGAATATGAATCCGAAAAGCGCCACTACGCGCACATTGATGCTCCGGGGCATGCCGACTATATTAAAAACATGATCACTGGAGCCGCTCAAATGGATGGCGCGGTTTTGGTAGTTTCCGCCGCTGACGGCCCGATGCCTCAAACTAGAGAACACATTCTCTTGGCTCGCCAGGTCGGCGTGCCGGCCCTGGTTGTTTTCTTAAATAAAGTGGATATGGTGGACGATCCGGAACTCATTGATTTAGTTGAGTCTGAAGTCCGCGAGCTTTTGAAAAAATATGAATTCCCGGGCGACACCACTCCGATTATCCGCGGTTCAGCTTTAAAGGCTTTGGAAGCCAAGACTCTCGATGATCCGGCCGTTAAACCAATTTTAGATTTGGTTAAGGCCTTGGACGAATTCATTCCGGAACCGGTCCGCGACATCGGAAAACCGTTTTTGATGCCCATTGAAGATATTTTCTCAATTGAAGGCCGCGGTACTGTGGTTACCGGCCGCATTGAGCGAGGCAGGGCCAAGATTAACGAGGAAGTAGAAATTATCGGTATCCGCCCGACCCAAAAAACCGTCGTTACCGGCATTGAAATGTTTAATAAATTACTGGACGAAGGCCAAGCCGGCGACAATGTCGGTGTTTTACTTCGCGGTCTTAAAAAAGAAGACGTGGAGCGCGGCCAAGTTCTCGCAAAACCGGGCAGTGTTAATCCGCATACGGAGTTTGATACGGAAGTTTATGTCCTCTCCAAAGAAGAGGGCGGACGGCACACTCCGTTTTTCAAAGGGTACAAGCCGCAATTTTACATTAGAACTACGGATGTTACCGGCGAAGTAACTTTGCCAACAGGCACGGAAATGGTGATGCCCGGCGATACGGTTAAACTCGGTGTTAAGCTCATTGCCCCAGTTGCTTTGGAAGAAAAGCAAAGGTTCGCTATCCGAGAGGGTGGCAAAACCGTAGGCGCTGGAGTGGTGACCAAGATCATTAAATAGGGTACTAATTACGAATATAATACTAATTTACTAATGTCTAATTCGCGAATTCGCCATTAGCCTAATTAGTTTCAATCAATTAGTAATTAGTAAAATCTATGCCGAAAACCAAGGAAGTTGAACAAGAAAAATTGAGATTAAGAATTAAGGCTTATGACAGTAAGCTGATTGATAATTCCGCGCGCCAAATCGTAGACACGGCAAAAAGGCACGACGCGGAAGTAATCGGCCCCATTCCTCTGCCAACCGAAATAAGAAAATACACGGTCAACAGAGCAACCTTCATAGACAAAAATTCTCGTGAACAATTTGAGCTGCGGGTTCACAAGCGCTTGATTGACATTTTAAATCCCAGCCAGTCAATCATCGCGTCTCTCTCACAACTCAATTTGCCATCCGGGGTTGATATTGAGATAAAGATGGTTTAGAATAATCCAGCATAGAGATGTAGTCCGAAATAAGAAAACACTCGGGGCTATGCTCTGGGTATTTTTATTAGAGCCCGATCCCAACCCACGAATTCATCCGAAAATAACGAAATAATCCGAACTTGCCGAAAAAGAAAAATGTTAGTAAATTCGGATTAGTTTGTAGATTAGGATTGCTTAGTAGATTCGGATCGGTCAATTTATGGAAAAACTAACCGGGAAAAAGTTAAGAATGGGTCAGATATTCAAAGACGATAAGGCACTCGGAGTAACGCCGGTCAAAATTGAAAGCGGTGATTTTTCCGTTTTAAAAACAGGCGATTTAGTGATGGTTAGCGGGATTACTAAAGGCAAGGGATTTCAGGGCGTGGTAAAACGCCACGGCTTCCACGGCGGGCCGAAAACTCATGGTCAAAAGAACCGCCACCGCGGCCCTGGTTCTATCGGCAATACTACGCCTCAACGGGTTATCCCGGGCCGTCGAATGGCCGGCCACATGGGCATGGAACGAATCACTTTAAAAAACATTAAAGTAGTGGACATTGACGAAAGCGGCAAAACCGTTTATTTAAATGGCGGCGTTCCCGGAAATCCAAATAGAAGCAAGGTGGAAATATATAAATAGATTCAAGTGTCAGTATCGTGTGTCAAGAAGGAAATCCTGACACCTGACACCTGACACCTGACACTTTATGAAAACAGCAATCTACAACTTAAAAGGGGAATCAATTGGAGAAGTGGAATTGTCCGATAAAATTTTCGCGCGTCCTTGGAACCCCGACTTAGTGCATCAGACGTTGCTTGCCCAGCAAGCTAATCGCCGTCTTCCTTGGGCGCATACCAAAGGCAGGGGAGAGGTGCGAGGCGGAGGCAGGAAGCCATGGAAGCAGAAACATACCGGCCGAGCCCGTCACGGTTCCATCAGGTCGCCTATTTGGCGCGGCGGCGGTGTTACCCACGGCCCGATAAAAGAAAAGGATTACTCCCAAAAAATCAATAAAAAGATGCTTCGAGCGGCTATTTATTCCGTTTTATCGAAAAAACTGGCCGACGGGCAGTTGAGAGTCGTAGACTCTTTGGAATTAGACAAGCCGAAAACCAAATCCGCTTTCAGCGCTGTCAAAAATTATTTACCGGCACTTTTAGTGCCAGCGACGGGAAATAAAAATATTTATAGGGCGGCGCGAAATATTCCCAAAGCCAAGAGCTTGAATGGCGCCTCGTTGAATGTTGAAGATTTATTGAAGTACAAAAATGTTTTAATGGATCAGAAAGCAGTGGCGGAAATAAGATGACACACAAATACCTAGTGCGAATTATCACGAATTATTACTGCGAATATTTGCGATTCGCATATCATTCGCAAACATTCGCACTAGGCATTCGCATGCTAACACCGCTAACACCATGAACAAGTTTCTAATCAAACATCCAATAATCAGCGAGCGAGCGACCCAGATGAGCCATTTGGGTAAATATGTTTTTTTGGTTGAAGACGGCGCCGCTAAGCCGGAAATTAAAAAAGCCGTAGAAGGTATTTATAAAGTAAACGTGGAAAACGTGCACGTTATCAATACAAGGCCTAAACCTCGCCGATCGGGAAGATACACCGGGATGAAGCCGGGCTATCGAAAAGCTATCGTGACATTGAAAAAAGGACAAAAACTGGATATACTTCCTCATTAAATTAAAATATAAAATGCAAAAGGTAAAATTACAAATTAAAATTAAAAATTATTTAAATCTGTCCGAAGGACACTTAAATTTTTCATTTTTCATTCTTACTTTTTAATTCTATGAAAGCTTATAACCCCACAACCCCATCGCGAAGACACATGACCGGCATTGATTATGCCTCTATTTTAACCGTGTCCGAGCCGCATAAAGCGCTGACGAAAAAATTAAAAACCCATTCCGGTCGTAATAACCGCGGCGTAATAACCATGCGTCATCAGGGTAGCGGCAATAAGAAAGTTTATCGAACGGTGGATTTTTTACAAAATAAAATAAATATTCCGGCCAGAGTTGAAACTATTGAATATGATCCTTACCGTACCGCCTTTATTGCTTTGGTGATATATAAAGACGGCGAGCGGTGTTATATTTTGGCGCCGAAAGATTTGAAAGTGGATGATACCCTCATTGTTTCGGAAAACGCTCCGTTGAAAACCGGCAATCGCTTAAAACTAAAAAATGTCCCGATCGGCTATTTCGTGCATAATGTGGAAATCCGATCCGGTGGAAGCGGGAAACTTGCCCGTTCAGCCGGGGCCTATGCCGAGGTTTTAGCTCACGAGGGCGGTCTGACCGATTTGAGAATGGGGTCTAAAGAAATTCGTAAAGTTTCTTCCGAGGGCTGGGCTTCAGTTGGACAAGTTTCCAATCCCGATTATAATCTGGTGAATGTCGGAAAAGCCGGCCGTTCCCGATGGCTGGGCATTAGGCCGACAGTGCGAGGTTCGGTTATGAACCCTTGCGATCACCCGTATGGCGGCGGTGAAGGAAAACAACCCAGAGGAACGAAACGCCCCAAGACTATGTGGGGTAAAGTTACCGGAGGCCACAAGACACGCCATAAAAAGAAATGGTCGAGTAAGTGGATAATCCAGCGAAGGCCAAAAGTACGATAAAATGAGTAGATCAAGCAAAAAAGGCCCATACGTAGATCCCAAGCTCCTAAAAAAGGTAGCTGTTTTATCCGCTAAAGGCGGAGCCGCCTCAGGCGGGAAGCCAACAGTTATCAAGACCTGGTCGCGTTCATCGGAAATTGCCCCGGAAATGGTTGGTTTTATTTTTGGCGTTCACAACGGAAAAAGTTTCACAGAAGTCTCCATTAAAGAAGAAATGGTCGGCCATCATTTAGGTGAATTTTCACCTAGCCGTAAGTTTGTGAAACACGGCGGCAAGATGCAAAGAGAGTTGGAGGCGTCTCAACAGGTAGCGGAATTACAAAAAGCGCAAGCCGCTAAAGCGGCCCCGGGAGCGGCGAAAAAATAGTCAAACCACCGCAAAGGCGGGGCAAGCAAGCTCACTATGGCAACAACCACTGCGAAAATAAATTACCTGAAAATCGCTCCGCGTAAAGTGCGGCTATTAGCCAATACCCTTAAAGGGCTGTCAGTACAGGAAGCGGAAGCTCAATTGTTATTAAGATTACAGCGCTCCGCCAAGCCATTGTTGAAATTAATCCGCTCGGCGGTGGCTAATGCCAAAAATCAAAAAATGGACTCGAGCAAGCTTTTTGTTGCCTCGCTCTTGGTTAATCAAGGGCCCATGCTTAAGAGATTTTTGCCGAGAGCACAGGGACGCGCGACCCCGATTCATAAAAAAATGAGCCACGTGGTTTTGGTTTTAAAAGAAGCGGAAGGCGCGTTTGCCAGCCGGTTTGTAATCAATCCGCCGGTTAAAAAGGAAAAGGCCAAGAAAGAAATTAAGAGGCCTAAAATGGAGGAAGTAAGAAAAGAAACACCAAAAGAAAAGGCTGGCTTCTTTAAACGTATTTTCCAAAGAAAGAGCGTATAATACTGTAAAACTATGGGACAAAAAATTAATCCATTTTCGTATCGCTTGGGTATTATCAATAATTGGGTTTCTCGCTGGATGCCCAAGGGTTTAAAATTCAAGAATCAGCTTGAAGAAGATGTTTTGATTCGCCGAATAGTGAACGACAAAATAGGTCTTGCCGGCGTTGTTCGCATTGAAATTGAGCGTGGTTCTGACAATTCCTATAAAATTTTCATTAAAGCCGCTAAACCGGGCTTAGTAATCGGACGGGGCGGAAAAGGAATCGAGGAATTATCTAAAACGATTGAAACGCAATTAAAAAAGCTTTTTCTCAAGCGAAATCAAAAAGCCAAATTCTCATTAAGCTTAAATGTTGAAGAGCTGAAGCGAACGGAAATCGCCGCTCAGTATGTCGCTCAATCAATTGCTTGGGATTTAGAGAAGCGTTTGCCATTTAGACGAACAATTAAGAAATATCTTGAAAATATAATGCAAAATCGCGAGGCTCAAGGAGCCAAGATTAGGTTGTCCGGCCGATTAGACGGCGCGGAAATTGCCCGTCGCGAGTGGCTGGCCAAAGGGAAGTTGCCACTGCAAACTTTGCGCGCCAATATCGATTATGGCCAAGCGACTGCTTTTAACACCTACGGAGCCATAGGAATTAAAGTCTGGATTTACAAAGGCGACGTGTTTAAGAGTAATCGCTAATAATGCTAATTACTGCCAAATAATGCGAATAAAATTATGTTAGCGCCAAAGAAAGTAAAACATAGAAAATGGATGAAGGGCCGGTCGCGGTCTCGCCAAGTGGAAACCCGAGGCACAACGCTTGCTTTCGGCAATTTTGGATTGAAAGCGGAGAGCGCTTCGTATGTGAATTCCAGACAAATAGAAGCCGCCCGCCGCACCATCAGTAATTTTATTAAAAGAGAGGGCAAGGTTTGGATCCGCATTTTCCCCGATAAGCCCATTACTAAACGTCCGCCGGAGGTAACTATGGGCGGCGGAAAAGGCGCCGTGGATCATTATGTCTTCCACGTGAAACCCGGGAGGGTTTTATTTGAGATGGACGGCGTTGCTCCCGAAATCGCGCAGGAAGCATTGCGGCGAGCCGGGCATAAACTGCCGGTAAGAACGCGCGTAATTAGCAGATAGTAATTAGAACCATGAAACAAAAAGAACTGGAACAAATAAAAGCTAAGCCGGTTGAAGAATTGAGAGGGTTAGTGGTAGAATACCGCGACCGTCTTTGGAGTTTGAAATCTGACCTTGCTTCCGGGAAAGTTAAGAATGTCAAAGAAATAAAAAAGGTTAAAAAAGGCATTGCTCGGTTTCTAACTCTAATAAACCAACATGGAACCCCGCTTGGGAACGGCCAATCGAAATCGGATGATAAAAAATAATTAGTAAAATATGGACAAAGAAATGGAACAAAATAAAAATGTTATTTCCGCTTCTAACGGGGTGGAAAACCCGCCAAGAAAAAGAAAATTGCAGGGGGTGGTAGTTTCCGACAAGATGCAGAAAACCGCGGTGGTGGCTATTACCCATGAACGGAAACACTCCAAATATTTAAAATATTACAAAGTTACCCAGCGTTTGAAAGCCCACGATGAAAATAAGGAGTACAAAGTGGGGGATAAGGTGACCATCGAAGAAACTAGGCCGATGTCCAAAGAAAAACGATGGAAAATCATTGGTAGGGTATAGCGTTTAGGGTAGCAGTCACTAAAACCCCATTACTCCATATATACTAAACACTAAAAATTATGATACAAGAACGATCTATTTTAAAAGTTGCCGACAATTCTGGGGCGAAAACCGTCCGGTGTTTTAGGGTTTTAGGCGGTAGCCGGCGCCGTTACGCGGAGGTGGGGGACATCATCATCGCTTCCGTACAAATAGCTGAACCTCGAAAAGCAATCAAAAAAAAGGACGTGGTGAAAGCGTTGATAGTAAGACAACGCAAGGCTCTGCGCAGAGCGGACGGTTCTTATGTGCGCTTTGACGACAATGCCGTTGTTCTAATTGATGAGAAAAAAGAGCCCAGAGGCACGCGACTTTTTGGCCCATTGCCAAGAGAAATAAAAGAAAAGGGGTTTGAAAGCATTGCTTCAATGGCAGAAGAACTGCTTTAGAATATCAAATATTAAAATGCAAAAATCAAAATCACGGATTAAAAATAAAAAATTCAAAAAATTGGCTACCAAAATTTTACTATTTAATTTTTAAATTTTGATATGAAAATTAGAAAAGGAGACATAGTCCAAATAATTTCCGGCAAAGATAAGGGGAAAAGCGGCAAAGTGATGAAAGTTGATGTGTCAAACTCCGCTGTTTTGTTGGAGGGTTTGAATATGTTCAAAAAGCATATACGCCCTAAGCGCCAAGGAGCAAAAGGGCAAACTCTTTCTTTGCCGCGTCCTTTAAATATTTCTAAAATCATGCTATTCTGTCCTAACTGCAAGAAGGCGGTTCGGACTGGCTATCGTTTCTCCGCCGGAGACGGATCCCTGCCTACCGGACAGGCAGGCCTGCCTACCGGACAGGCAAACGCCTCTGGCGGAGGAAATAACAGCGGGCTCAAAGTTCGATATTGCAAAAAATGCAAAGGCGTTCTCTAGCGATAACTAATACATGATTAATCAGAAGTTTTTAAAAAAAATAGAAAAAATAGTGGTAAATGTCGGGGTGGGCCGTCTTTCTACGCAACCAAATTTTTCCGACAAAGTTCTGCCGGCGTTGACCAACGACCTCGCGACCATTACGGGTCAAAAGCCGATGCCCCGCCCGGCTCTGAAATCAATAGCGGGGTTTAAATTGCGGGAAGGAATGATAGTCGGTTTAAAAACCACTTTGCGCCGCCAGCGAATGGGTCAGTTTTTGAATAGGGTTATCAGCGTGGTTTTACCTCGCGTTCGGGATTTTCGGGGATTGGATCCGAAAAACGTTGACCAAAACGGTAATTTGTCTTTTGGCGTAAAAGACCACCTGGTTTTTCCGGAAATGACTCCGGAGACATCGAAAGTCAATTTTGGGATTGAGATTACGGTAGTTCCTAAAGCGATAAAAAACCGAAATGAGGCAATGGCGCTTTATAAAGAAATCGGTATGCCCTTTCAGAAAGAAGTAAAAATTAAGAAGTAATATGGCCAAGAAATCAGTAGTTGCCAGAGCTCAAAAAAAACCCAAATTTTCTAGCCGTATTGTCCGACGATGTTTTCGATGCGGCCGCAGGCGTGGATATATGCGCGCATTCGGAGTTTGCCGAATTTGTTTTAGAGAATTGGCTAGTCGGGGAGAAATACCGGGAGTAAAAAAATCCTCGTGGTAACCCACGCCAATAAAAGTATATGTTTATAGATTTACTGATTAAAATTAAAAATGCTCAAAAAGCCCACAAAGAAGTGATAAAAGTTCATCACATAAATTTTGATTTTAACGTGGCCGAACTTCTCGCTAAAAACAGCTATCTGGAAAGTGTCACTAAGAAGGGCAGGATGCCAAAAAGGGTGATGGAACTTAAACTTAAGTACGACCAAAATGGCCGCGGTGTTATAAATGGCATTAAAATATTAAGTAAGCCCTCCAGGCGGCTCTATGGCAGCTATAAAGATTTCTGGCCGGTCAAGCAGGGTTACGGCATCGCCGCGGTTTCTACTCCTCAAGGCGTAATGACCACTAAAGAGGCCAGAAAGATGAAATTGGGCGGACAATTATTATTTGAAATATGGTAGTTCGACAAGCTCACTATAAATAACATGTCCAAACTAGCCAAAAAACCAATTATTATACCGCAGGGAGTTGAAGTCAAGCAAAATGACGGCGTTTTAGAATTTTCCGGAAAAGAAGGAAAATTAACGGTAAAGGTTTTGCCTTTTATCTCTGCTGAATTATCCGATAGCCAGTTGACCTTTAAACTTCAACAGTCCACCAAACAAGGCCGGGCAAATTGGGGAACTATTGCTTCTCTGGCAAAGAATGCCATTCTGGGCGTGGGGGAGGGCTTCAATAAGAAATTGGAGCTGGAGGGCATTGGATTCAAAGCTTCTATGGATGGTTCTGGTTTGGTATTAAATGTTGGTTTTACCCATCCGGTGAAATATACCCCGCCGGCAGGCGTTAAATTAACAATAGAGAAGGGCGTTATTAAGGTTTCCGGAGCGGACAAATCTATTGTGGGAGAAACTGCGGCTAAAATCCGCAAGATTTACCCTCCGGAACCTTATAAAGGCAAGGGGATACGATACCAAGGCGAAGTGGTTCGTCGAAAAGCCGGGAAAAAAGTAGCGGGAACCGGCGCGACAGCCTAAGGTGATGAATCCCGTTAGAGGCAACAAAACAATGATTACCACAAATAACACAATTCAAGATACTAAAATGTCGAGAGTAAAAAAATCGGCCGCGTTACGGTCGTCTTTGACGACCTGCCTCTAACGGGATGAAAAAACTTTTAAGAAAAAATTTAAATAGAGGATTAAGAAAAAAGCGCAACCGGGCGATAATTTTTGGAACTGCCGAAAAGCCCAGATTGTCGGTCTTCCGAAGCAATAAATACACCTATGCCCAGCTGATCGATGACTCAAAAGGAAACACGCTTGCTTCTGCTTCCACCCGAGAGCTTAATAAAAAGGGAAAGAAGTTGGAACTCGCCGAAGGTCTCGGCGCGTTAATTGCCGAGAAAGCTAAAAAGGCGGGCATCAAATCCGCGATCTTCAATCGATCCTTTTATAGATACCATGGGCGAGTAAAAGCGTTGGCCGAAGGCGCGAAATCAGGGGGGTTGAAGCTATAAATAATTTATTATTACTATGATGTTTAGAAAACCAAAAGAACAAAATCCGTTTGGCATGAAAGATAAGGTACTGGATATTCGTCGCGTTACTCGCGTTGTTGCCGGCGGCAAAAGATTTCGTTTCCGCGTGACGGTTATTTTAGGAGATGAAAAGGGGAAAGTGGCGGTAGGAGTTGCTAAGGGACTAGACGTTGCCAGCGCGGTGTCAAAAGCTAAAAATGCCGCCACAAAAAATATCTTAATCGTTGCTTTAAAAGGCAGGACTATTCCTCATGAAGTGGAGGCGAAATTCAGCGCGGCCAGAGTAAAAATAAAACCGGCGGTGGAAGGGCATGGCTTGAGAGCGGGCGGCGCCGTACGGGTAGTTTTATCTTTGGCGGGAATTAAGGACGCTACCGCAAAATGCCTGGGGCGAACTCCAAATAAGCTGACTAACGCCTTAGCGACGATTGAAGCGCTTAAGAAGTTAAAAATGGAAAGAGTCTAAAACGCCGAAGGCCATTAAAAGTATGCAATTACACCAATTAAAACCGCAACACGAATTAAAGGATAAAAAACCCAGAGTTGGGCGGGGTGGCAAACGCGGCACTAGCTCGGGAAAGGGGACTAAGGGGCAAAAGAGCAGAGCGGGCCGCCGAATTAGGCCGGCCGAAAGAGATTTTATCCAGCGCTTGCCTAAATTGCGAGGCATAAAAAATAAGCCGAGGCCCAAGTTGGACGTGATTAATGTTGAGGATTTGGAAAAATACTCCAATAATGGTGTTGTTAATGAAAAGATTTTAGGAAAGAAAGTGAAAGTTTTGGGTAATGGAGAAATTAAAAAGCCCATCACGGTTGAGGGTCTTCCGGTCTCTCTTTCTGCTAAAGGAAAAATAGAGGCCGCTGGAGGCAGAGTGATCGCGAGTAACAAAGAGGGTATAGAAAACTCTAAACCCTAAGATGATAAACAAACTACTGCAAATTTTCCGAATTCCCGACCTTAGAAAAAAAGTTTTTTATGTTCTTTTGGGCTTGCTTGCCTTCAGAGTTTTGGCGACTATCCCAATTCCCGGTATTGATGCTGTTCGGCTGGATCAATTTTTAAATTCAAGCCAAATTTTCGGATTTTTTAACTTATTTTCCGGCGGCGGCTTGAGTAATCTTTCCGTTGTGATGCTTGGCGTCGGACCTTACATCACTGCCACTATTATCATGCAGCTTCTGACTATGATCTTCCCCAGTTTGAAAGTTATGTACTACGAGGAGGGGGCCGCGGGTAAAGCAAAATTTAACCGCTATTCCCGCTATTTGACCGTTCCGCTGGCTGTGCTCCAGTCCTACGGGTTTCTTAATTTACTTAAAAGCCAGGGCATACTCGGCGAATTATCCGTCACCCAACTTTTAATGAATGTGCTTATTATCAGCACCGGCAGCATGGTTCTTACCTGGATCGGCGAGCTTATTGGCGAGCAAAAAATCGGCAATGGGGTTTCTTTGATAATCTTTGCCGGTATTGTCGGCGGTCTGCCGAACATAATTAGAAATGCCGTTCTTTCCTTTGATCCGGCAACTCTGCCGACTTATATCGCTTTTATCATTTTAAGTATTCTAATCATCGCCGGGGTGGTTTTTGTAAACCAAGGAGAAAGAAAGGTCCCCATTGCTTATTCACGGCGGATCCGCGGCAATCGCGTTTACGGAGGGGCATCAAGCTATTTACCTCTGAAAATAAATCAGGCCGGCGTTATCCCTATTATTTTTGCCATTTCCATATTGCTTTTCCCTCAATTCTTCGGACAAATTTTAGCTATCGTTTCTACCGATGCTTCGGTGAGAGTCCAGAATCTGGTTAATGGACTTTTAAACAATCAGATTCTTTATAGTGGCGTCTACTTTGCATTGGTGGTCTTGTTCACTTACTTTTACACCGCGGTCACTTTCGATCCGAAAGAGATAGCCAAGAATCTTCAGCAGAGCGGGGGATTCATTCCGGGCATCCGCCCCGGCGAGCCGTCCGGAGAATTTTTAGGAAAACTTACCAGGCGCCTCACTCTGTTCGGCGCGGTTTTCCTTGGTTTGGTCGCCATCTTGCCAAACTTGACCAGCCTTCTCACTGGAATACAAACCCTAACCATCGGCGGCACCGCAATCTTGATTGTCGTTTCCGTTGCTTTAGAAACCATTAAGCAGCTCGATTCCGAACTTACTTTGCGGGAGTACGAGGGGATCCAGTAGTTCAGATTTTTGGCGCCCTCGACCAAAAATCTAGTCTATCTAACGATCGTTAGATAGACTAGGACAAAGACTTGCAAAATTGATAAATGTCTGATACTATCCTTTCTAGTAGATTGAAAGGTTGAAAGGAGGTTTGAAGTGAAAATCAGCGTCGAATCTTGGCATTTCAGGCTGTACAAACGAAATTTCGCTCCTCTCGGGCGGTTTTTTTTACGATTCAAAAACCTCGCTCGTCATTGCGAGTCCCGACTTCGGTCGCGGATGCAGCAATCTTACAAATTCCTAATTTCTAATTATCTAAAAAGCTAAGAAACTAGCAGGTTCGTCTACTTGATATATCCAATTTTCTTCAGCATATAGTCATTCTCCCACTCCCACAACTTCTTCGCTCCTAAAAATGCCTCAAAGTCGGCTTTCCAATAAGGATCTTCCTTGATGGCAATCACGCCAGTCAGCTCCGACCATTCATGATTCGCGTCTGGACAAGCCGGGCCCTTTTTAGGTTCCCGGACTTTATCACGGCCGCCTTTTGGCCGAAGAGTCGCGGAGCAATTCAGGCAATTTTTAATTTGATCTATCCTTAAAATCCATCGGGTGGATAATCCGGCCATCAAAGGATCACGGGAGAGCGCATCCATGTAAGCAGAAGTTTGCAGATTATAATCCCGATAAAAATCCTGCGAGGTTTTGATATCCAGAACTCCAAACCTGCCATCAATTAAAGCCAGAGCATCTATTGTTCCGGCATAGCGGTGCTCGGGATTAAAAATTCTTTTTTCAATATGGCTGCGGTCAACTTGTATATTATTTTTGGCAAGAAAATTTTTCAACGCGGCGATGGCCGGAGCTATAGAAAGATCCACAATGGGGTCTTCTCCAACTAAAATCTTTTCGGCGGTTTCGTGAACCAGAGTCCCTTCGACGGCGGATTTTTCCGTTTGAGCTTGGGCCGCGGCATAGCTCGGAGCTGCCGCGTAGTAATAATAAAGGGCCGGCTTAGATTTTATATCAATGATTTTAGTTACTCGGGGGTACCATTCGCCGTTAATCACATAACCGCACTGTTCTTTAAATTTTTCTGGGGAATCGTAATACATCTTTCTATTTTACCCTTAAATAAAAAATAAACAACACCCCTAATTCGTGAGAATTAGGGGTGTTGTTTTACAATTAGAAAATCGGTAAGATTTACAATGTCGCCGGCGCCCATCATTACGATAATAGGGTTTAGCCAGTAGGCCTGCCTGCCGGTAGGCAGGGTTTTAGCCAATAGGGTTTTTAAAACTTTTTTCAATTCTCGTTTCGGATTTTTGACATAAGTTGCCCCGATTGCTTTCGCGAGCTTTTCGGACGTTTTCCCAATTACCAATTTCGAATTACCAATTACCGCATTTTCCCGCCCCGCTACCTCATAAGTAGGCAGTATTATAACCCTGTCAGCGTCTTTAAAGGCAGTTTTAAAGTCCTTGAATAGCAATTTAAGCCTTTGGGCCTGATGGGCCTGGAAAACGCATATAATCGCGTTTTTAGGGTACTTCTCCTTAAGTCCTGCCAAGGTGGCCTTTATTTCGGTAGGGTGGTGAGCATAATCGTCGTATACCGAAATTTTTAATTTTAAATTTTTAATTTTAAATTTGCCCCTGTATTCCATCCGGCGCCAAGCGCCTCGGTATTCCGACAGAGCTTTAAGAATAATTTTTTCGGGAATTTTCAGATATCTTCCGACGGAGTAGGCGGCAAGGGCGTTTAAAACATTGTGTCTGCCGGGAACTTGCAGAACTTTTTTAATTTTCTCCGCCACCCTGTTGCTTTCGGAAAATATAACGGTGCTTGGTCTCATTCTAATGTTCTTGAGAACATTAGAATGATCACCGTTGATAAACAATGTTCCATCGGGTAAAATATTTTTAATAAATTTTTGAAAGCTGCGTTTTACATTAGTAAACGTTTTGTAAAAATCCAAATGCTCTTTATCGATATTAGTAATAATTGCCAGAGTGGGGGAGTAGTTTAAAAACGACGCCTTCCACTCGTCGGCCTCCAAGACCAGCCAAGCATCTTGTCCTGAGCTTGCCTGCCCCGCATTTGCGGTGGTCGAAGGACTTTTGCCTTTCCGAAAGTTGACTCCGTAGGAGTCATCGCGATCCGCCAGCTGGCGGAGTGGCGATCCCATTGAGGGGAGATTGCCGCGTCGTCCGCGACTAACGCCGGGACTCCTCGCAAGGACACCGGGAGAGAATTCCTTCAGTTTTGTGCCGATAATTACCATTGGATCAAAGCCCGCCGCTATAAGCATCAAAGACACTAAAGCCGTGGTGGTGCTTTTACCATGAGAGCCGGCGATGGCAATAGTTTTGTACTTTTTAGTGAGTTCCCCCACGGCTTCGGGATAAGTCTGGCAAGGAATGCCTAATTTTTTTGCAGCCAGAAGCTCTGGATTATTTTCCTGAATTGCCTGGTTATAAACAACAAGCGTCTCGCTTGTCGTCCTGAGCCCGTTCGATTTACTCAGGGTAAACTCCACGAAGGATTTCAAGTTTTTCTCAGAATGTTTCCCAATGTAAACTTTCACGCCTTCTTTTTGAAGCTCTTTTGTGGTGTCGGAGGGGGAGAGGTCTGAACCGCTTACTTGCCAGCCTTCAGACAAAAAATAACGCGCTAGAGCACTTATCCCGATTCCACCGATGCCAACCAAGTAAACCTTTTTAATAATTTTAGCAATCATTATATGGCCAGTATAACTAAAGACGGGCATAAGAGGGAAGGGCACTTTTGAGTTTAACCATCTGTCGCCCAAGGTTGCTTTTACGACAGGACAATATCAAAGCCGCTTCCAATCTCCACTAAAAAACGCCCACAGGGCGTTTTTTATAACCTTACTCTATTGACCCGCTTTATACCTCTCTACCGCCTGAACTACTTGAGAATCATTTTCTAAATCTTCAATAAACAAAATCTGGTCACGATTTATTTTCATCTCATCTTTTGGTTTATGAAGCTCCGCGGTGCCTAACTTAACTAAAGTAAGTGTTTGTTGAGGTTCCGGCTGTTTCTTGCCCTGCACCGGCTGTAAAACTTGGCTAACCTGCAAATAATAGACGTCCCGCAGGGTTACGTAATTGGAGTTGAGATTGGACGCTTTGCCGAAATATACCTGTCCGTTGGTCAAAAATATCGCTTGATAGCTTGATGAACCCAATATGGGCACCTTTAACGAGAAGCCGTTTTGTAATAGATAATAACCGAGCAATAATAGCACGACCGCCACCGTCAAAATTAACACGACCCGAAGTTTTCTTTTTGGTTTGTTTTCCATAAAGTAATCATAGCAAAGTTACGAAATACACGGCAATAGCAACTGTGGATAAATATTTTGAAGACTTTCTAAGTCAAACCCATCAATCCACACGCCACTATCATCAATGATAGCAGCAGACGACATTTTTACGAGGGCTAATCCCCTTTTTCGTATATCCCACTATCATCAATGATAGTGGGGGGGGGTTAGAAGAGGCAGTCTTGGATTTTTCCACTATCATTGATGATAGTGGCGGGTTAGAAGAATGGGTTAGAAAAAGCAGTCTCGGATTTCGCCACTATCATTGATGATAGTGGTGGGTTATAATGTCAGTTATGAAAAATAATAAAAACGACAGCGCCCCCGGCGCCCGCGATATAGAAAACGCGCCGCTCAGGGGAAGGGCGGCTGAATTGTGGATGGAAAGTTTGTGGCAAGAAGTAGTGAATAAAGTTTCCAAGGAAACGTCCAAAGAAAAAGTGGGGCAAATTTTAGAAAAACTGATCAGCGAATCGGAAAAGAAAACGATACTTAAACGGTTGGGCGTGCTTGCTCTTGTAAGATCCGGCAAAAGCTACAAAGAAATTAGCGAAATTTTGTGGCTATCCCCTAACACTATCAGCACCATTAAGAAAAATGTGTTTAGTGCCGGCAAAAACTATAAAAGCTACCTCGCGTTTTATGGCGGCCCAAGACAATATGGTGGCGCAGTTGGTAAAATAAAAATTGAAAAGTCATTTACAGAAGGATTGTTTGGCGATATTGATCTTTGGGATCTCTTAACAAATCCGCCGCGACCTCCGGGTATTGGCTTGCGCGATTCCGCAGGTGTCCCGAAAATACGGAAAAGATAGCGCGCAACGTTCCCGCTACTGTTAATAATAATGTATTAAATACTTCCCACGATAAGGAAGTAGGGCTTTTTAAGACTGAATCCCTCACTATCATCAATGATAGCGGCAGGCGATATTTTTGTGCCATTTTCCTCGTAGGCCACCACATATTCGTATACTTCACTATCATTGATGATAGTGGCGGGTTAGAAGAGGCAGTCTTGGATTTTTTCACTATCATTGATGATAGTGGTGGGTTAGAAGAGAAGGTCTCGGATTTTGCACTATCCTTGATGATAGTGATGGGTTGGAAGAGGAGGTTTAGGATTTTGCCACTATCATTGATGATAGTGGAAGGTTAGAAGAGGAGGTCTCGGATTCTTTCACTATCATTGATGATAGTGGCTACTATACTCCTCCAAATCAGTCCAATAGTAAAAAGTTGGTATTAAGGGGTTGCGAAACCGTTAGTATCTACCCCGAATTCAATAGATTGCTATTCACGGCGGGCGGATTTGTAAATTTGTGCCACTTCCGCGGCTGTCAGCGTACGGTTGTATATTCTCGGTTCATCAATCAGTCCTCCCCATGTGAAAGTGCCGCCATTTATAGATCCAATTTCGGTATCTTCGCTGTTGCCGGTTGTAAGAGCCGGTGTTGTCGCGTCGGTATTTTGCGATACCCCATTTACATAAAGCACGCATCCGTTGGTTGTATTATAAGTTAAAACAACATGATACCAAGTTCCTCTCTGTGGAGTTACGCCCGCGCAATCGCTAGTCGTAGCTCCATTAGAAGATACAACGGCCGCATAGAATGTGTCCAAACTCGCGGCGACCGCAAAATAGAAGAGTCTATTCGTTACTCCAGAACTAGGATCTTTGGAAATAAGATATTGAGAATCCGATATTTCATCTCCGCTTTGGGCTGGCTTTACCCAAAGAGAAGTGGAAAAGGCGGTGCTGACACTCGTCCAAATCGCGTTGGAAACATTATCCCCCATCGTCACATAATCATTGCTTCCGTCAAAATTTAGTCCTTGACCAACAATGCCGGGAGCAACGGTTGGGCCGCTCGTTAAGGTGCCGTTATTTCCTTTGCCACTCCTGTCATAAGCCGTTGTGCCGCTGACATCCGGTCCATTAAAAGACCACAAACCAATTAAGCCGTCCGTAAGCTGATCATTTTGAGGCATATTGACGAAAAGCCGCTTTGTGTCTTCGAAAAGACTCTTAACTTCCGTCGCCGAAAGAGCGCGGTTGTAAATGCGGGCTTCGTCGATAGAGCCATCAAAAGGAACGAGATCACTGCCATTTAGTTCAATTAATCCCATATTAGCCGCGGTTGAATCCGTTGTTGCGTCGGTCAAAATTGCCTTAAACCACTTTGTTTTATTAAGACTACTAACGAATGTTACTGTTTGTTGGATTCCATTAACATAAAGTATTGGAGTCGTGCCCTCATGAACCAAGGCAATATGAACCCATTGTCCTACATACTGATCCAAGCTATCTGCTGCCGTACCTATGTCCCATTGTTCTGTGCCGTCAACAGTCAAATTTGCATGAAATCGATCACCGGCAGCGCCAGTTCTGGCATCAAAGTCTATAAAAACCTCTGTTCTTGTAGCGCTGCCATCATTAGATATAGAAAATGGAAGATTTTGAGCGGCGTTATCCAAGTCAAGTTTTGCCCAAAAAGTGATGGCCCCTTGAGTGGCGCCGGATATATCGTTAAGTAGGGCGTCGACTTCTATGCAATCATTACTTCCGTCAAGATTTGCTCCGTTACCAATTTTTCCGGCTGTGGTATGCAAACTTCCCGCGGTGGTGGAGCAGGTGGTATACATTGTTCCCAGATTCCCGCTCCCGCTCATATCATTAACCGTGGTACCGGCATCGGCGTCGTCAAAATTCCAAAAACCGACTAGGCCGGTATTGTTGGCTCGTTTTGTAACTCCTCTTAGTACATCTGGCGCGGTACGATTATAAAGATAGGCAATTTCTGCCACGGAAAGAGCCCGGTTATAGACACGAACTTCGTCAATTATGCCATTAAAGAAATTTGTACCTCCGACACGCATCCCAATGTTAGTCGCTACGCCAGTGGAGCCATATAATGCTGTCGCGGAAGTTAAATCCGAATCTACGGCAACTTGAGTGCCATTAACATATACCCGAGCGCTATCATCAGAAGAATTTCTGACTCCCACGACAAAATACCAAACATCCCTCTGCGCCGTTAAAGATCCTTCAGAAGCAGTATCGGCGCCAAGATCTGAATAAGAACTAAGCGCCCAGCCATTTAATCCGGAAACGTTATTTAATATCCATAAATTTTGATCACCATTAGCGGCGTTCCCGGAATTGAATATCACCACAGCATTTCCATTTGTTGGCAATATATTAATTTTTACCCATGCCGAATAGCTATAATCATTTCCGATTATGGTATTAGTTAAAACGACTCTATCGTTACTCCCGTCAAAACTTAGCGCTTGGCCCGACACTCCAAGACGGACAGCTTCTTGGCCGAAATTCGTCACATCTCCATGATTCCCGCTACCACTGGAATCGCGAGCTTCGGCGCTGGTCAGCGCCCAATTTGTATAGTTGCCGTCAAAAGACCAGTATCCGACAAGACCATTGGTAAGCTGAAGATTATGAACGATTTTTTGAAAAGCGGCGGAAGTAGGACGCCAGCCGAGGGTTATAATCAGAGCGGAGACAGCAATTATTGCTAAGATTATTATTGTTCTATATTTCATTGTTGATTTTTTGTAAGATTGCTTCTGGCGTTCCCTCGCAAGGACGGGACGCGGCGGATCGCAATGACGAGTGGCGTATTAACGACTTGCAATGTCGTTAAATCTATTTGCGCGTAGCGTATTCATAAATAAATCTGCAATATTCTTCATAAGGATTGAGGCTTCTTTTGGCAGAGTCATAGAATTTTTTATAATCTTCTTCAAAATCGTATTCGTGAACCAAAATATTTCTCAAAGAAGCTGTTACCGCTAGGGATTGAGCCAGTTTTTGGGGCAAAATTCTCAATTCGCCTAATTCCAAAAAGGATTGTTTATAGGTATCCGGTGTTTTCTTGCCTTTTTCAACGATGATCTGGCTGTTGATATCAATGGCCATGTCAACTATCAACTGAAAATTTCTTTCGGCGCTGCGGATATTTTTAAAATCCCCAATAAACTTTTCAAAGGGAATTTCCAATAATTCCCTCAATTCGTCCGAGAGCGTTTTAATCTGCTCAATTTTTTTTAAAATTATTTCTTTGCCAACCATATCTATTTGGCGTATATCCGCCTTCTTAGATATTTTTCTCGCGCGCTTCGCAATTTTGCGGTGTCTAGATAACGCTTCCATGCCAACACTTTGAAACGGACAAAATCCAACGGGTTGCCCCATAAAAGTTTCCCTTGCGAACTAATTTGAAACTGCAACAGCGGCGAAGCGCTGGAAATTTCTACAAAATCTATCCGATCTTCGTCAAGATTGAATTTTTCCGCCAAGACGCCCAGAAACTGACTACGCGCTTTAATGTCCATAGATTTATGACTAAAAACCGCTATATCAAAGTCAGATTTTTGGCCCATTTTTTTTGTTGCTTGAGAACCAAAAAGAATAATTAAAGAAATATCCAATTTTTTCACAATTTTTTCTAAATTATCCATAGGCATAATAGATGAATTATACCACAGCGGCCGACCAATTCATAGTTCCTGATTTTCTCTAAGGCGTTGCAAAGGCCTTAGAATTGAGGTCTTATATCGCGGGTTCGGAATTTACCGGCGGTTCTGTATTCGTAGGCGGTTCCGTGTTTGTCGGCGGCACTACCAGAGCGTTCGGATTAAAGACATTTACCGTTCTGGTGGCGGTACCTGTATTCCCCGCCTGATCGGTGGCTATATACGTAATAGTGTATTCGGCGGGGGCGGAGGTGTCTAAGACGAGGTCGGACGGATAGATTTGTTGCCCTTCGACAGACTGTGGTAATCCTTCGACAGGCTCAGGAACTACAGATTCATTATTTGGTGAGCTTGTCGAACCATTACCTTTGTTAAGGATAACTTTGTAGCCGAGGTTTTGGTTGACGTTATCGGTAACAACAACGCCTGGGTCGGAATACACCGAGCCAACTTCAATTTGAGACGGATTCAAACCGTTGGGAGTAATTACGGGTGGTTCGGAATCGGCATTTGGTTGTCCTTCGACAGGCTCAGGAGCTAAAGTATTCGGTTGTCCTTCGACAGGCTCAGGAACTAAAGTATTTTGCTCAGGAACTAAAGCATTTTCGTCCAAATAATCCTGTATCAATTCCGGACTGCAGGCGCCGGGGATGCTGATGTTTTGGCCGTTAGCCACCAATGAGCAATATGGCTGTTTAGTTACCACGTCGTAAGTTGTAACTCCGCTCGGAGTTTCCGGAGAACCGATCACTAAATTCTTTAAAGCCAGGAAACCGTCCTTGATTCCGTTCAGGATATCGGCAAATAAATTCCCCACCGTTTCAACGGCTGAAGCAACAAACGATCTTTGCCTTTCTTCAAATTGGGCCAGATCGTCTTGAGTTAAGACGCTGTGATTGATTTTTTTGGCTTTTTCTATCTTTTGTTGAAGTTTGAGGACCTTGGAAGTATTGGGGTTGTCTTTCTCCAATTCTTCGTCAAGTTTTTCTTGGAGCTCTTCTATTTTTTCAGATTTAGTTACAAGCGATTCATCAATCCAAATGCCCCGGCCTTTAGTGCCTCGCCATTCGTCGCGGTTTTTGCGATCTTGAGGAAGTTGATCGGTAGTTATATCGTCATAAGGTAAATCTTCTATATCTTCATTCCTCGCAGAAATTCTGTCCATGCATTGCGTTTCAGTTTCATCGTTTTGGCATGCGGCAGCAATAAAATACGTAATTGAAACGCTGCCATCGTGTCGGTAAAAAACCCGAACGTTTGGCAGCATTGATTCTGCTGTAAAAGCTGTACTAGAGAGCAAGGTTAGCGCCGTTATGAGAAAAAAATTCTTATAAAATATGTTCATAATAATTTTATTGGTGACCTATTGCCATTACTGAATTCATGGAACTGTCTCTGGCGACCCCACCAACATCTACTACTTGTAAAATAATACTTCCGAGATTCGGCTCTTTAGCCCCGTTGGTGTAACACACTACTTGGTATACCGCATCATCGTTAGATGTGCAGAAGGTAGCGTAGCTAGTATTGGCAAAATTCTGGCTCCAAGTAACTGTTGTTAATCCCGTTCCGCCATCGGTTAGCGATGAAACTCCAAAAGAATCGCGAACATAAAGTGTGACGGTGCTGTCGTAGGTTACCCACGCCTTCACGATATTATCAGCATACAACGTATTCCTATTCGGTGTGGAGGAAGCGATGTCGGATTCCATAAATCTGATTTCCTGAACGGTGGTGGTGCCGGTTATAATAGCATCGCCCTGAACAGCAAACTGGTATTTGCTTGGCGTAGTAGTGCCAACGCTCAAAGTGGAGGTGGCGATGAAAGATGAGGCGGTGGAAGTCGCCTCCACGTTCCAATTTCCTTTGACGACGCCGAAGCCTTCAATGGCTAATCTGGCGCCGGGAGTGGTGGTGCCGATACCAAGGTTGCCGAGACCATTCAGCAATAATGCCGCCTTATTATCTCCGGTTTGAACTCTTATCGCCTCGCCCGAATCTTCTCCTTGATAAAGCAAGAGGGTTGGTTGGCTGGAAGTGCCGGAATGAATTGAAAGTGTGCCGCCCGGCGTAGTGCTGGCGATGCCAATCCTCTCTCTGAAGACACCTCCCTTGCCATCGCTTTCCGCGTAAACGGTGAGGGTAGAGGTAGCATCACTTTGAGCGGAATAGCTTTGGATAGTCCCCCAAACAGCCGAAGAAGTTACCGGCATATCTATCCAAGATATGGCGCCGGCATTGGTATCAAAAGTCATCGCGCCGGTTTGCAGTTGGTCAATCGTGGTAATGCCGCTGGAATAAACCGCTAAAGCCGGGGTGCTAGAACCGGTGTCTCCGACTACAAACGATGGAATAGTTTCGTCGCCGGTGTCTATGATTTCCACGGATAACCTGCCCCACGGGGTAGCAGTCCCGAATCCGGAAAAGCCGCTACTTCCATTAACAACAAATATGGGCGTCGTCGTTCCGCGGGAGGCGATAACAAAAGCGGGGATGTTTTCATTTTTATCATTGTTCGGCTCGCCGCTGACTTCAATGGACACTTGGCCGTAAGGCGAGGATGTTCCGAAACCGACTCGGCCATAACCGCCATCTACTATTATAGAGGGCGTAGAGGTGCCGGAATCTTGGATTACAAATACCGGAGTGGTGGAACCGACGCCAGTTTGGTCGGTATTGTCTACTTCAATCGAAAACTGTCCAAAGGGAGTGGAGGTGCCGATACCAATTCTGCTGGTATTGGAATCAAAAAATATGGAGGTGGTATCGTCTACGGTCGTGCCCGCCCCGGGACCGAGATAGTAAGATAAATATCCCTCGCTACCGGAGTTGACAGTTCCGGAGCCGCCTCCAGTACCGCATTTCACTACTCCATTGGCGTCGCTTTGTAAGCTTGTGCAGCTTAGTAATCCCCCCAAAACTAATTGAGTGTCAGAATGCAACAATCCAGCCTTGATATGACCGGGGGTGGTGGTGGCATCGGTGCCAACAGACAAACCTCCGCTTATGTATGCATTGCCGCCAACCGATAATTGCGTATTTGTTCCGGGAGTGGAAGTACCCACGCTCAAGGTAGAGGTGGCGATAAAGGACGAGGCGGTAGAGGTGGCGGAGATATTAAGATTTCCTTTGACGTTGGCAAAGCCGGCGACATCGAGAAGAGTTCCAGGGACAGTAGTGCTAATGCCGACGTTGCCGGAGGAATGAACTATGAACTGCGGCGTGGCCGTGCCGAAATCAGAGACCACAAATATCGGCTTTCGATTGTCAGTTTGGCTGCTGACTTCAATGGAAAATAACCCCCAAGGAGTAGAGGTGCCGATGCCGACTTGGCTGCTGGAAGCCACAATAGTGGAACCGCCAACTCGAAAATTGCCATAAACATCCAAGTCAAACTCCGGTTCATAGGTGCCGATGCCGACGCGGTTGTTTCTGCCCACTGTCAATGAGTTTCCCAGATTTAAGCCATAGGTGCCAACTTTGGCGATGGCGGAGGAGTCGGTGTTGTATTCCCAGACCTCGGCGTCACCGATATTAGATGCTAGCCCAGCATATAATTTACCGTTATAAGAAAATAGTTTATTAGAATATTCGTAAGTCGTGTCGGCCCAGGAAGAGTTGACGGCATCGCCGCCGATTTTGCTCCAGGCAGAGCCGTTGTATTCCCAGACCTCGGCCTCGCCGGCGGTATCGCCGCCAAAACCGGCATAAAGCTTGCCATTACTAGTAACTAAAGAAAGAAGATATTCATAAGTAGAGCCCCAGGAAGAGTTGACGGCATCGCCGCCGATTTTAGTCCAAGCAGAGCCGTTGTATTCCCAGACTTCGGCGTCGCCACTGCTGTAACCCAGCCCCGCATAAAGTTTTCCATTATAAGAAGTCAAAGAATAAACGTTTTCATAGGTCGTGTCGGCCCAGGAAGAGTTGACGGCATCGCCGCCGATTTTAGTCCAAGCAGAGCCGTTGTATTCCCAGACTTCGGCGTCGCCAATGGCGCTATACCC